>Mack_p2__coassemble_12881_pt1 | contig 1935 bp, 2 predicted proteins | sample Mack_p2__metabat2_low_PE_009 | metagenome-assembled genome bin Mack_p2 | reverse complement strand
AGCGCCCGGTACCAGCGTTTTTGGGTAAGCCCGGGCACGCGGCTGACGAGATATCCGAAGATAAGGATATCCGGCAGCAGGTAGCGTCCCTGTGCCATCGAATCTATCAGCCATGAATTTAAAATGGAGGCGAGCAGCTCCACGACCATTAAAAGGCTGCCTGTCGAAAAAATGATGCGGTCCGACAGTGTGCTGCCTTTGCGGAAGGAGTAAAATGCAGCGCCTGCAAAGAGGGCGAAATACAGACCGCCCATGCACCAGTAATACCATGATGCCGTCGAGTGGTCCTGAAGCAGGCCGCAGAAGCTTTTGTAGGTCATGGAAAACCAGTCGGGATTTTCCCGGAACACTTCCATTATGCTGTCGCCCTTTGCATACATGTGCCAGGAGCGGTTTTGTTCTTCGATGGGAGTGAGCGGGTTTTTGTCATAGTCCGCATGCTCGATGGCGGCAGTCTCCTTGACTGCCGCTTTGTCTGCGCCGTAATGGAACACGTCGAATGCGGCGCGGAAGGCGAAGGTGGCAAAAAAGATGCCGAGGATGATGAAATAATTGCGCCAGAGCGCCCTGCGAGCAGCCTTGTCCTTCTGAAAGATGAGACGGAGCAGGAGTACGGTAAAGACGAGCGGCAGCATCGCCCAGTAGCACTGCTTTCCGAGTAGGATATTTCCAAAGAGGACGCCCAGCAGCAAAAAGGCGGGATATCCTTCGGAGAAAGCTTTTGCCTGTTGACTGTCCGGTAGAGCAGGCTGCTTTCGTCGGCTAAAAGCCATACGATGCAGAAGCCCAAAAAGAAATCCAGCGCGTCGGCCGTCGTATAGGAAAAAATATACCATGCCTGTACGCAGATGCCGAACGCCGCCATGAGCCAGTTTTTGTGTCGCACATTGCGGACGAAAAGAAAAGCGAGGATGCCAAAGAGGATGAGGTTCGGTATCCGGTAATAGGCGATGCCGTAGAAGAGCGTTTTAAACAGCAGGGCGACCTTTCCGGCGAGGAAAAAGTACCAGGTGTAATTTTCAAGCTTTGTATATCCGTAGCCGCTGTAGGTTCCGGCAACCTCCGGGTCGAGCATGTGAGGCGGGAAAAAGTGAGTCATGCCGTAATCGAGGCACGCTTTGACGTCCCACTCATCGGGATGCAGGCCGAGTTCACTGAACGCACCTGTCAGAAAGACGACGAGGCAGGCGCCTCCCATAATGGCGACAGCCATCAGCGTAAACCAGTCAAAGCGTCTGCTTTTATCCTTTGTAAAGAGTCCGTGTATAAAGGCGAGGATGTCTTTGCGGAAAAAAACGAACAGGCAAAGCAAAACAGAGCCGGACAAGACCGTAAAAAAGCGTTGTCTGACCTGCAGGGAACGCAAGGCGGCAGAAGCCTCGACGGATGCACGGTTTACTTCGGCGCTGTCAAGGAAAAGCCCGCTGTCCGTATTTTGCGGAGTGACAGTCAGTTCTTCTCCGTTTACGGATAAAGTTGCGTTTACAGGAATAAAATGTTCTGCAATCTGCTGTGCCTGCATCGTGAGGAAATATTCCCCATTGAGCAAAAAGCCCACATGGGAAATGGTGTAGACCTCTTCCCTATTGGAAGGATCGATGCGCAGCATCTTTAGTCCATCCGGTGAAATCGGAAGGGAGAAGGTGACGATATTGCCTTCGCGTATGCCGTCGGCACAGGCGTCAGGGGACAGCGCTCCGTTTTTATCCCAGAAGATCTGGGACTGCAGGGCAGGGCTGGATTGTTTAAAATAGAAATCGACAGATACCTCCTGGCGGGTGGGAACGAAAAAGACCCAGAGCAGGGAAAGGAAAAAGAGCACCCAGATGACCGCATAGGGGAGCAGGGCAGTTTTGGGGCGTTTTTTTTTGGATATTCATAAACAGTCCTCATTTGCAACAGATTTGCACAGATTGCGCCGTCCGGCGGGAGTCC
>Mack_p2__coassemble_3532_pt1 | contig 6404 bp, 7 predicted proteins | sample Mack_p2__metabat2_low_PE_009 | metagenome-assembled genome bin Mack_p2 | reverse complement strand
CCATCCGGACCTGCACCAGTCCACAAACCGGCGGGCTCCATCCTTTATCTTTGCCGCAGTCCCATCCAGTCTGCCCTTTAAACGTTCCCACGTTCCGGCGCCGGACGATGCACTCTCCTTCGCATAATCCGAACGCACATGATAGGCTTCCAGAATATCCGCCGCAAGATCATCGAGATTCCCAAAATCTGCTATCGCTTCCTCTTCCGTCATCGCCCCCGCCGTCTTCATATCGATATGCTGTTCGTACTCATTCAAAATATCTTCCATCTCTTTTTCATCCAGAATGGAAAGCTTCTCCCGCAAAATACGCAGAAATTCCTCTTTGCTCATTTTCTTCCTCTTTTCTGTTCCTCCAAAAAGGAACTTACCTTATGGCTGAATTCATTCCACTCCTCTTCCAGACCGTCCCGGTACAAAATTCCCGCCGCCGTGATATGGTAATATTTTCTTGGCGGTCCTTCCGTCGATTCACGCAGATAGGTTTCAAAATACCGCTCGTTCGTCATCCGTTTTAACAACGGGTAGATTGTGCCCTCATTCACATCCACAACCTTAGACACCTCTTCCACGAGCTCATAACCGTACATATCCCTCTGCCGCACCGATTCCAGAACGATCAGCTCCAGAACTCCTTTTTTAAACTGTGCGTTCATGGTCTCCTCTCCTCTCATATCCATTGAGGATACTATTATCATATATTTAGTACCTTGCAATGTCAAGTACCATTTTTCTGAAAGTGTTTACCCCAACGCCACATCCAGTGCCATCATCAGCACAAATCCCGCCGCAAAACCGATGGTCCCGATGTTGGAATGTTCGCCTGCCGACGCCTCCGGAATAAGCTCTTCCACGACTACATAAAGCATCGCGCCCGCCGCAAACGCCAGCATATAAGGCAAAAGGGGCTCTATCAGCCCCGCGAGCAATATCGTTGCAAAGGCTGCCGCAGGTTCCACGACTCCCGATGATACTCCGCACAAAAATGCCTTTTTGCGGCTCATATGCCCTTCGCTCCTTAAAGGCATCGAAATGATAGCTCCTTCCGGAAAATTCTGTATCGCGATGCCCGCCGCCAGCGCAAACGCCCCTGTCATCGTAATTCCCGCATTTCCTGCCAGCGCGCCCGCAAAAACGACGCCCACCGCCATCCCTTCCGGAATATTATGCAGCGTTACGGCAAGGACAAGCATTGTCGTTTTTTTTAACGGAGCTTTCAGCCCCTCCGACTTTTCCGCATCCATATGCAGATGCGGGACTATCCTGTCCATTAAAAGTAAAAAACCAAAACCTAAAGCAATACCCGCCGCAGCCGGCACGAACGCAAAACGTCCCATTTCCTCTGCCATTTCCATCGCCGGTATCAAAAGAGACCACACCGACGCCGCCACCATGACGCCCGACGCAAAACCGAGCAGGCCCTTCTGCACAAGCATATCTATCTTATCTTTCAGGAAAAAAACGCAGGCAGAGCCTGCCGCCGTACCAGCCAGAGGGAGCATCAGCCCCCAGAATAAATTTATATCCATCATTCTCCTTTTCTGCCGCCCATGGCGGCCCGCAAATCTTTTTCTATTGTCATTTATATTCTTTCTGTCACCGTTCCGTTCCTGCCGAACCGCAAAGGGCTGCCGTCTATACAGACAGCAGCCCTCTCCTATTCTTCCCCGTTCCCTTTCTTTTTATAATCGGCAGTGGATTTTTTCAGTTCTTCCAAAGCTTCGGCAAACTTCTTTGATACCATTCCGGGGTTTCCTGAAATCATGGAACGCTTCCAGAAATCCCCCACAAAATGCTTCATTTCCAGATGCTCCTGATACATCCTGAATCTGGATCGCAGGTCGAACAGCTCTTCTCTCCTTTCGGTCAGACGCCCGGCAGACAAAAGCTCCCGCGCATGCTCAAACCGCTTCTCGAGCCCTTCTGCAAGCGCTTCCCTGCGCTGCTCCAGCTTCTCCCGTTTCCGGTCGAGTTCTTCTCTGCGGTTTTCCAGATTTTCCTCCGTTACGGCAATGATAACATCCAGACGCTTCTGCATTTTTTCAAGCTCATGTTTTGCCTGATCCATTTTAGCAAGGACATCCTTCAGATCCAGCGCCGCACGGAAGGACAATGCAAAATCAGCGACAAAATAAATCCCTATCAACACCGTGATCGCCGTCAGAACCTGATCCGGCAGCCAGAACGCAAACGCCTCCACCGGCTTATGTACAAACCGCGTCATCAAAATCGTCAGACCGCCCCACGCAAGCGTGGAACCGAGGCATATCTGTCCCTGAAAGTTAAAAGGCTGGTTGGAATAGTCCCAGTAGCGCACCTTAAACAGCGCTTCCATTGCCACTCCGGTTACATACTCCAACGCCGTCGCACCGATACACCCTGCCACATAAGTCAGCAGCAGGTTATCGCGGAAAGGGCTTGAAACCACAAGCATCATCACGCCTCCGCTCCCGTAAAGCGGCAGAAAGGGACCGTGGATAAAGCCTCTGTTGACCAGCCGTTTCTGTTTCAAAGATACATACGCCGACTCAAAACACCATCCGAAAAAGCTGTAAAAGAAAAAGAAAAACGCCCACTGAATCCATGTATATCCAAGCATAAATCCTCCTGATGCATCACACAAAAACATCGACTCCCACCACGAGTTTTCCTTTTCTCGTCGTGTGCTTTTCCCCCCGGAAAATAAACTTTCCAAAGCCCCTCACAGAAACCGTATCCCCGTCCTTTAACTGGCGACTCCCATTTTCCGTTAAAAGCCCGTTTACAAATACTTTTTTCTGGGAAAACAACGTCTGGCTCTGGCTTCGGGAAAGCTTCCAGACAGCTCCGACAATCCCGTCGCCACGCAAACTTGCCACATTTTCCTCATGATATGCGAATTTACGTTCCGGCAGTCCTTCCGCCGCTTCCAAACGGATACAGCGCACCTTTGTATGGCGCACCTGCTCCAGATTTTCCTGCAGAAAAGGAGCTATCGCATCTGTACAAAATACAAATGCCTTCTTTCCGTCCACCCAGATATCTCCGACGGTACTGCGCTCAATACCAAGATTTAAAATCGCACCCATAAAATCCCGGTGACTGAAATTTTCCGCAAATTTTTCTGCCAGCGGCTCGATTTTCAGACACGCGACCGGAAAAGGCTCTTCATACCCCATCTCCTCCGGGTCGCCAAGACGTCCCATCTGCCGCTCTGCATAGGGCGCTCCTCCTTCAAGGCTCACCTTTACCCTTGCCTGCCTTGCAGCCCGCAGAAGCGCATCCTGCTCTGCCAGAGACAAAAATCCTGTAAATGTAAAAATATTCTGCTGCCAGGAGCGGTTTGCCAGCTCTGCAAATCGCTTTTCCAAAAGCTGCAGCTCCTTATCCGTTTCCGCCATCCCTGCATCCTCCGGTCAGACAAAGCTGATAACGGGTTCCTTCGGCTGCTTCGCCTTTGTCACCGAAAGAGCATGGAGCACAGGACCTTCTCCCTCATAATCGGCAAAATATTCTTTTTTCACAACTGCTGTCACCTTTACCCAGTCGCGTTCCTGATAGATGTCTATCCCATCATATACACAGGCAAAACCAAGGAACGTCATATCATCCGCACAGCATGTCATCGCCATACGTCCCGGCACAAAATATCCTTTCGGGAATCCTTCCGGCTTCATTACCATCGCCACAAACTCTATCGTTTTGTCCACATATCTGTCCAGATGATCCAGACTGTCCAGATACCAAATGCCATAACTCTCGTCGTCCAGCACGATTTTGTCCGCCTTTAAGTCATACGGAAGATCCTCTTCCATAATCTCATCGATTTCGCCGTCTTTATCCTCAAAAATGATATCCGCTGCCTGATTCAGCGCCTTTACATTGCGCTTATAGCTGTTCAAATCCTCAATCCCGTCACAGCGGTTGAAAATTATCATCTCGGACTTTCTCAGCATATCCGAAACCATGGATTTCATATTATTAAAATACATCGGGAAGGTAGACGCATCTATCGTCGTAATCTGCTGCTCCACCCTCCAATGCCACGGAAGACGAAGATCGCGGAATTTCCACATGCCGTTATATTCGATGATTATCCGCTCAGGACGATATTTTTTCTCCAGCTCAACCATCTTCTCCGGCGTAAAATCCGCTTCTTCCTCAAATACCTCTACAACGGTCCTGCTGCGCTTCAGCACGGAAGCATCATATTCCTCTTCTCCTTCCTCGCACAAAAGCAGCAGCGTCTTCCCCGAACATTGAAAGTAGGGCTGATCCAGTGTAAAATTGATGAATTCCGTTTTCCCGCTTCCCAGAAATCCGTTGATAATATAAACCGGCTTCATACGCCCTCCTTATTTCTTTAACAGCTCTTCCAGAGCGTTTTCGTTTAATTTGGAACCAATTACGCAGATCTTCCCTGTCACATCAGCCCTGCCCTCCCGGACATTGCTCTCTTCCGGAACATAATCAAAATAAATCCAGCTTCCGTCTGCCGCCGGAACCATCCCCTTTGCACGCAGCACGATGCCGTATTTTTCATCATTCTCCAGCTCCTTTAAAAAGCCTTCCACCTCTTCTTTGGAATATACCGCGGGAGTCTCAAAGCCCCAGCTCGTAAATACCTCGTCCGCATGATGATGGTGGTGATGCCCGTCGTGGTCGTGGCAGCCGCAGGTGCAGTTTTCGTCATGGTCGTGATGATGTCCTTCATGGTCATGATGGTGCTCTTCGTGGTCGTGACAACCGCAGGTACAGTCCTCATCATGGTCGTGATGATGTCCTTCATGATCGTGATGGTGTTCCTCGTGCTCGTGATGATGCTCTCCATGCTCATGATCATGGCAGCCGCAGGTGCAGTCCTCGCCATGGTCATGATGATGGTGGTGATGCTCTTCCTGCATCGCCTTTACCTGCTCCATAAGCTCGGCTTCCAAATCTGTCGCACCCTCTATCGTCTCAAGCACCTCTTTGCCGTCCAGCTGCTCCAGCGGTGTCGTGATGATCGTCGCTTTCGGATTGTGCTCACGGATAAGCTCAACTGCCAGCTTTACCTTTTCCGCAGGAGCCACATCTGTACGGCTCAAAATGATCGTTCCTGCATGCTCTATCTGGTTAATGAAAAATTCGCCAAAATTACGGATGTACATTTTGCACTTGGAGGCATCCACAACGGCTACCGCACTGTTTAACTCCACCTCTGCACCAAGTCCCGCATCCTGTACCGCCTTCATGACATCAGACAGCTTACCGACCCCTGAAGGCTCGATCAGAATCCGCTCCGGATGATAGGTATCCAATACTTCTCTTAAAGAAGTGCCGAAATCTCCCACAAGAGAACAACAGATACAGCCTGAGTTCATCTCTTTTATCTCAATGCCGGAATCCTTCAGAAAACCTCCGTCAATACCAATCTCACCAAATTCATTCTCAATCAGTACGACCTGACTGTCTGCCAGTGCTTCTTTTAAAAGCTTCTTTATCAGCGTCGTCTTGCCTGCGCCCAGAAAGCCGGACACAATATCTATTTTTGTCATTGTAAAATCCTCCGTTTCTTTTGCTGTTTTTATATTGTGCGCCAAAACAGGAAGATTGTCAACCTTATCGCTGTCAGGCATACCGTGACTTCGTCAAAGTCTGTCCGTTGGGAGCTATCACAGTCAGCAACGGGATCCGGGCGGTCGTAGATCGGAAAAAATGCGTGGGCTGCGGCAAATGCGCCAAAGAATGCCCCGCATCTGTCATCGAAATACGAGAGATAACGGCATGAAAACTAAAAAGAAATGGTACGACTATCTGTGGATTTTGTCACTGACTTATCTTATTTTAGGCTTTTTTAATATCTTATTTGCATGGCTGGGCCTTCTGTGTTTTTTTATCCCGCTTATCATATCCGTCGCGCAGGGAACAAAGGGATACTGCACCCGATATTGCGGAAGGGGACAGCTGTTTGGCCTGCTTGGCGGCAGATTCGGGCTTTCCAGAAATAAAGACATTCCGAAATGGATGAAAAGCAAAGGCTTCCGCTATGGCTTTCTGGTATTCTTTTTTATTATGTTCTTTCAGATGCTCTGGAACACATGGCTTGTCTTTTCAGGTGCGCAGGACTTAAAGCAGGTTGTCACACTGCTGTGGACGTTTAAGCTTCCGTGGAACTGGGCTTATCACGGCACGCTTTTTCATCCGGGCGTGGCGCAATTTGCCTTCGGCTTTTACAGCGTGATGCTGACCTCGACTGTTCTGGGCTTTGTGACGATGCTCCTGGTGAACTACCCATTATCTAAAGCCAATGGGCTTCCTGCTTCGCAGACCTCGTTTCTACGTTCCACTCCGGTCGGAGCAGAACAAACATCCACTGGATGTTTTGCTCCCTACTATCTCCACAGGCGTTAATTCGGGCAGTCCCTGCCCTATATTATTATTTT
>Mack_p2__coassemble_2397_pt1 | contig 9433 bp, 8 predicted proteins | sample Mack_p2__metabat2_low_PE_009 | metagenome-assembled genome bin Mack_p2 | reverse complement strand
GGCATGTCCATACAATGCGATTGCTCATCTGCAGCGTCCGTGTAAGGCAAGCTGTCCTGTGGATGCGATCAGCTATAATGAGTATGGCATTACCGTGATAGATGAAGAAAAGTGTATCCGCTGCGGAAAATGTATCCACAGCTGTCCGTTCGGCGCTATCAGCTCCAAGACTTATATGGTACCTGTGATAGAGGCCATAAAAGCGGGCAAGCACGTGTATGCAATGGCTGCGCCTGCAACGGAAGGTCAGTTTGGCGCGGATATCACAATGGCAAGCTGGAAAAAGGCGATGAAGGAGCTTGGCTTTGAAGACTTTTACGATGTGGGGCTGGGCGGCGATATGACGGCGGCATATGAAGCAGAGGAGTGGGCGGAAGCCTACAAAGAGGGGAAGAAGAAGGTGACCTCCTGCTGTCCTGCATTTGTTAATATGGTACGCAAGCATTATCCTGAGCTGGCTGACTGCGTTTCCACAACGGTTTCCCCGATGTGTGCGGTTTCCAGACTGATAAAGGCGAGAGATCCCGAAGCAGTTACCGTATTTATCGGACCCTGTATTGCAAAAAAATCTGAGGTCGTAGATCAGAAGATAGAAGGCAATGCGGATTATGTTTTAAATTACAGCGAGATACGCGCCATCATGAAGGCAAAGGGCGTTGCGCTTGAGCCTTGTGAGAATACGGATCAGATAGCTTCCGTATACGGCAAGCGATTTGCAAATTCCGGCGGCGTGACAGCGGCTGTACTGCAGAGTCTGAAAGAATCAGGCAATGAGATAGACGCAAAGGTATGTAAGGCAAACGGAGCGGCAGAATGTAAGAAAGCGCTGCTGTTGTTAAAGGTTGCAAGACTTCCCGAGGACTTCATCGAGGGTATGGTCTGTGACGGCGGCTGTGTGGGCGGCCCCAGCTCCTTTAAGGATCAGGTCGTTTCCAAGAAGAATCGCGATACCCTGCTCGGTCAGGCAGATGGACGCGGCGTATGGGAGAATCTGAAAAATTACGATATGGATAGCTTCTCGATGCATAGAGAATAATGACAGACTGATAAAAGCTGTCGCCGGACATGGTCCGGCGGCAGCTTTTTGTTAATCCGGTTCAGGAATTGAACTGCGCGTATTTCTTTGGTGAGATACCGACAGCCTTTGTAAAGGCCTTTAAAAAATTGCTGTAGTCGTTAAAGCCGCATCTTTCACAGGTCTCACTGACGGAGCAGCCTTCTGCCAGGAGCGCCTTGGAAAGCGTGATACGCTTGGCGGTAATATATTTGTTGATGGTCATACCCGTGGTCGATTTGAAGATACGGCACAGATATGAGGGGCTTAAATAAAAGTGGCCCGACAGATCTTCTATCGTCAGGGAGGTCTGAATATTCTGATTAATGTAGCTTAAAATATCGTCGACCTGGCTGTGATAGGAAACCTCAGGGTCAGAGTTTTCCATTTTCCCGTGCCGGGTAAAGGCGCGGTTCAAAAAGACCATCATTTCTGAAAAGACCGAGCGTTCAACGATATCGGCGCCGTATCCGGAGGAAGACACAAGACGGTGGATAAAATAAATGAACCGCTTCTGTTCTTCATCGGAAAGCGCGACCCTGTGCGGGGACGGGATGTTCCGGATGCTGAAGCAGGCGTTTAGATCGGTACTTTCCGTGGATAGCTCCTTTAGATAGTCCGGATAAATGGACAGCACAATACGTTCGTGTACCTGCTGGTCAATCTGGGTCAGATAATGGCTTTCAAATTGATTGATGAAAAAAAGGTCTCCGGGACGGATATCGTAAAAACGGTTGTCGATAAGAAACTGCTTGCCGCCCGAAATGGAAAAATAAATCTCATAGCTGTCGTGGATGTGCATGGACATCGGCTTTTCATCATTATATAAATGTGCAATGGCAAAAGCCTTTGAGTCAAGGCATTCCTGAATCGCCATCTTACAGGACGAATATTCTTTCATAGTGCTGCCTCCTTTATCCACTACTTTATCTTATCAGTTCAAAAAATGCAAGTTTTTTGAAAAGGAATCCAAAGTAAATTGAAAATATTGTTGATATACTATGGAATATAAAGAGAAGAAAAAGGGAATATGGAAATCCCTTTTGTAACAATTGACTATGTTTTTGGGAATGGAGGACGGACATGGAATTAAGGACGGCGGCATCTCCGAAGGATGTCAGACATTATGATACTCAGCGGCTTCGGGAGGAGTTTCTTATTCAGGGGCTGTTTTGTGCGGATGAGATAAAGCTTGTATACAGCCACATCGACCGGATCATCACAGGGGCGGCGACGCCTGTGGAAAAGGAGCTGGAGCTGACGGCGGGCGACGAGCTGCGCGCAGAGTATTTTCTGCAGCGCCGGGAGATGGGGATCATCAACATCGGAGGAGCGGGCACAGTAACGGTGGACGGCAAAAAATATCATGTAGCCCATAAAGACGGCATGTACATCGGAAGAGGTTCTAAGGATATTTCCTTTGCCAGCGATGATGCGGCAGAACCGGCGAAATTTTATCTGAATTCCACTCCGGCCCACACGGCATATCCGACGGTCCTTATCAAAAGAGAAGGCGAGCCGGAGGAAGGCGTTGTCATCATTAAAGAAGAAAATAAAGTTGCCTGCGGTTGTCTGGAAGAAGCGAACGACCGCGTGATAAACAAATATATCCTGCCCGGTCAGGTAGAGAGCTGTCAGCTCGTGATGGGGATGACTGCATTAAAGCCCGGAAGTGTCTGGAACACGATGCCTTGCCACACGCATGACAGAAGAATGGAAGTATATCTGTACTTCGATATGCCCGAGGATGCTTTTGTAATGCATTACATGGGTGAGCCTGCGGAGACGCGCCATATCGTTATGAGGAATGAAGAGGCTGTGATATCCCCGAGCTGGTCTATCCACTCCGGCTGCGGTTCGAGGGCGTATACATTTATCTGGGGAATGTGCGGTGAGAATCAGGAATTTACCGATATGGACGGCGTTGACAACAGAGATTTGAGATAAGATACAGGATTATCATAAGGAGGACATCATCATGGCATTTTCAATGAAGAATTTTTCGCTGGAAGGTAAGATTGCGCTGATAACGGGCGCATCCTACGGAATCGGGATGGCGATTGCAAAAGCTTATGCGGAGGCAGGCGCAACGATCTGTTTTAACGACATCAAGCAGGAACTGGTGGATAAGGGGCTTGCAGCCTATGAAGAGGCGGGCATCAGAGCGCATGGCTATGTGTGCGACGTGACGGACGAGGCAGCAGTGCAGGCTATGGTTGCGACAATTGAAAAAGAGGTGGGTGTGATAGACATCCTCGTAAACAATGCGGGTATCATCAAGCGTATCCCGATGTGTGATATGACTGCGGAACAGTTCCGTCAGGTCATTGACGTGGACTTAAATGCTCCGTTTATCGTATCGAAGGCAGTCATTCCTTCCATGATAAAAAAAGGTCACGGCAAGATAATCAACATCTGTTCCATGATGAGTGAACTGGGCCGTGAGACCGTGTCCGCTTATGCTGCGGCAAAGGGCGGCTTAAAGATGCTGACCAGAAACATTGCATCCGAATACGGCGAATACAATATTCAGTGTAACGGTATCGGACCCGGATATATCGCGACACCTCAGACAGCGCCGCTGCGTGAGGTACAGCCGGATGGCAGCCGTCATCCTTTCGATCAGTTTATCATCGCAAAGACGCCTGCGGCAAGATGGGGAGAAACGGAGGATCTGCAGGGACCCGCAGTATTCCTTGCATCTGATGCATCCGATTTTGTGAACGGTCATGTGCTGTATGTAGACGGCGGTATTTTAGCTTATATCGGCAAACAGCCTCAGTAATGTAGGATGCGTTTTGGAAAGGAGCCCCGGAAATGGCGGAATTGACGATAAAAATAATCCGTGCCGACGGTTCGACGGCATGTGTCAGCAGAGGAGAAGGACAGGCGGGGCTTGTCTTCTCCGATGAATATGAAGAAGGCGACTCTATTGTAGTGGAAACCTCCGAAGCAAATCTTCATTTGATGCTTCAGCTGGATGACGCTCTGGGGGCATCGCTCGTGTATCTGACGGAACGGAGCCTGTGGTACAAAATACCTTTTGGAGAGAAAAAAATCTGCTATTCCCCCAAGGCTTTTTGGGGGAAAAAGCATTATCTGTACGTCAGGACGGCATATCCGGAGGAAATAGGCATGTATCGGAATCTGGCGCTGAATGCGGCAGACCAGCATGGCGAAACCCACTGTTATCCTCATGCATCCGCAAACGTGGAAACGAGGGGGGAATCCGTATTTGCCGCGCGCAATGCCATCGATGGGGTGGTGGAAAACCGCTCCCATGGCGAATGGCCCTATTCTTCGTGGGGGATTAACCGCGATCCTAATGCATGCTTTAAGCTGGAATTCGGCAGAGAAGTGGATATCGATAAGATAGTGCTCTATACCAGAGCGGATTTCCCGCATGACAGCTGGTGGACACAGGCAACCTTTACATTTTCTGACGGAAGCACGATTGATTTTCAGATGGAAAAGAGCGAGAAGCCGCATGTGTGTTCCTTTGGGAAAAAGCGTGTGAGCTGGCTGACGGTCGACCGGCTGATCAAGGCGGACGACCCTTCCCCGTTCCCGGCGCTGTCCCAGATAGAAGTATACGGAAAGGAAGCAGAATGATGAACGACGTATTACAGCGTATTTATGAGATCGGCATCGTGCCGGTCATCGCGATAGACGATGCGGAAAAAGCAGTTCCTCTTGCAAAAGCGCTCGTGCGCGGAGGCCTTCCGGCAGCGGAAGTGACATTCCGGACAGCGGCGGCAGAGGAAGCCATCAGAAGGATCCGGGCGGAAGTGCCGGAGATGCTCGTTGGAGCGGGCACGGTACTGACAAAGGAGCAGGCGGACCGGGCGATAGAGGCGGGTGTTTCGTTTATCGTCAGCCCCGGCTTTAATCCGGAGATCACAAAGTATGTGATTGATAAAGGAATGCTGATGATGCCCGGCACGGCGACACCTGGCGAGATGGAGCAGGCAATGGCGATGGGGCTGTCGGTCGTGAAGTTTTTTCCGGCAGAACAAAACGGAGGGGTAGCGAAGCTGAAAGCGGTGGCAGGGCCTTATCAGAACCTGCGCTGGATGCCTACCGGCGGCGTAAATGAGAAAAATCTGCTGGATTATCTTTCCTTTCATAAGATAATCGCCTGCGGCGGCACGTGGATGGTCAAAAAAGACCTGATAGAAGCAGAGGACTGGGATGAGATAGAGCGTCTGACGAGACAGGCGGTTCAGAAGATGCTGGGATTTGAGCTTGCTCATATCGGAATCAATTCTGAAAATGAGGATGAGGCGAAAAAGACGGCAGCCCTGTTTGGCACGATGTTCGGCTTTTCTGAAAAAGAAGGAAGCTCCAGCATTTTTGTAGGGGAAAAAGAGATAGAAGTTATGAAGAAGCCTTTTTACGGACGAAACGGGCACATCGCGATACGGACGAATACCCTTCCGAGAGCGATAGCGTATTTCAAGGCGCGGGGCTTTGCGTTCCGGGAAGAGACGGTGACGGATAAGGCGGCATATTTTGCAGATGAGATAGGCGGATTCGCAGTTCATTTGCTGCAGAAATAAAGGAGAAGATTCATGGCAAAGGTAATTACATTCGGAGAATTGATGCTGCGTCTGCAGCCTTACGACTACCTGCGTTTTGTGCAGGCGGATTCCTTTGAGGCGACCTTTGGCGGCGGCGAGGCGAATGTTGCGGTCTCTCTGGCGAATTACGGAATGGACGCGCGGTTCGTAACGAAGCTCCCGGAGCATGCAATCGGGCAGATGGCGGTGAACAGCCTGAGAAAATATGGGGTGGATACCCGTCATATCGTGCGCGGCGGCGACCGTGTGGGCATTTATTTTCTGGAAAAAGGAGCGTCGAACAGGGGGAGCGTATGTATTTATGACAGGGCGCACTCCGCAATCGCAGAAGCGGACTGCTCTGATTTTGACTGGGATGAGATTTTTGAGGGCGCGGACTGGTTCCACTTTACAGGTATTACTCCCGCGCTGGGAGCGAACGTAGTGGAAATCTGCCGTCAGGCATGTATCGCTGCGAAAAAGCACGGGGTGAAGGTGAGCTGCGACTTGAATTACCGCGGCAAGCTCTGGACGAGAGAGCAGGCAAGAGAAGCGATGACCGACCTGTGCCAGTATGTGGACGTCTGCATTTCCAACGAAGAGGATGCGAAGGATGTATTCGGGATAGAAGCTGAAAACACGGATATTTATGCGGGTAAGCTGAACAAGGAAGGCTATAAATCCGTAGCCCGTCAGCTTGCGGAAAGATTCGGATTTGAAAAAGTGGCAATCACGCTGCGCGAGAGCATTTCCGCATCGGACAATGACTGGAGCGGCATGCTCTATGATACGGCTTCCGACGAATACTGCTTTTCCAAACAGTATCATCTGCATATCATCGACCGCGTGGGCGGCGGCGACAGCTTTGGCGGCGGTCTTATCTATGCGCTGTTAAACGGCAGGAGCACGCAGGAGGCTATCGAATTTGCAGTGGCGGCGTCCGCACTGAAGCATACAATCGAGGGCGACTATAATATGGTTACGGTTTCCGAGGTGGAAAAGCTCGCGGGCGGAGACGCGTCGGGCAGGGTACAGAGATAAGAACAGGCAGGCAAAAAAAGAGAACCGGAGGGTTCTCTTTTTTGCCTGCCCGAATCTGATTTATATCAGGAAGATATCAAAAGTTACAGATATTAAACCTAACGAAATCGTGATATAATCAAAACAGATAGAGATGCAGTACCTCACCGGGATCAGTGGAAACATTCTTGCCCGGATGGGAAAAAACAGTATGTATCGATGGAGACGATCGAGAAGATATGCAAGAAACTGGACTGCACCGTTGGTGAGATGATGGAATTTACCGATGGTGAATAACAGTAGATTGCCGCAATGGCAGATACACAACAAAGAACAGCGCGAAAGCATTTGCGAAAAACTGAAAAGACCGTGGATATGAAAAAGGCAACAGCCAAATCTTCGGGCAATGGTATTTGGTGTGACGGAAACATCACAGTTTATTTTTTTGAGGATCAGGTAGGTCTTGACCACACCAGCTTTATTGACGGGTATATTGAGAAGACTCATGTCATGATTGAAGATATTGCTGAATTTCTGGAAGGAAAGGCGATAAAGATTAGTGCTTGAGTTAAAAAATGGATTTGTTCTCTATCATGGAAGTTATTGTGAAGTAAAGGAGCCAGATCTTACCAAATGTGCAAAGAGGAAAGATTTTGGGACTACTGGGGATAAGGAAGCAGACGATTTCTGCAACATTGCCTGATAAACTAAAAGATCAATATTGCTTCAAAACAGAAGCCGCTATTAAGTGTCTGAAATTTGTGAAAAATATGCAGAACCGGACATTCATATCCGTAGGAACTGACGCTGTTTCCCTGACGTCCGCCGTCCATGGCTGCGGAGCGCTGGACGCTGCCGAGGGGGGATGCTGCAAAAAGTTGCAAAAAATAAAATTAGGGCTTGCATAATTTGTCAAAGCTGTGTTATAATACAACCTGTCAGCGCGATGACGCTGATAGAGATAGGGGCATAGTTCAAAGGTAGAACAGCGGTCTCCAAAACCGTCGATGTGGGTTCGATTCCTACTGCCCCTGTTTTTTTATACGCATTTGCGCGAAAGGCAGGAGTTGCCTGACGGCAGCGTTTGCGTATGACACGAATGTGTGCCGGGCATACTTTTTATATTCAAAACAAATACGGCTCGTACAGCGCAGGGTGCGCTGCTTATCATCAGAAACGGTCAGGGAAGATATACATTCCCTGACCGTTTCGCATAAAGGAGATAAAGGATGGCGGGACTGGTCGATGAAGATGCTGGCGGATCAGGCGGAGCTTCCTTATGAAACAGTAAAGAAGCTTTTGGGGGCAAGATAGTAAGGCCGTCGTTTGTAAGCGTATGGCAGATAGCGGCGGCGCTGGAATGTTCTCTGGATGAGCTGTCGGGGCGGAAGATATAGATACTGCGGTTACAGAACGTTCATAAAGATTAACAGTCTGTTCAATGGGCGGCGTTAAAAAGGGGATATACTGAAAGTATGGAAACCGTTGACGCTGAGCACCATTGGGGGACGTGCGTATGAAGAAGAAAATATGGGCGGCATTGATGTGTACGGCGCTTTTGCTGAATGTAGCAGCGTGGAAAAGCAGTCGGTTCTGTGATTTTTATGTGGAAAAGATATTTCCGGCATGGAGCAGCATCTCTTCACGGGTGACGTCGTTGTTTCCGTTCAGCCTGGGAGAATGGATGATCGTGGCAGGTCTGTGCTTTGCAGCGTTGTTTGTGCTGTCTGCGGCGCTGCGCCTGACTGTGAAAAAAAGCTGGTCGGTGCGTCTGTTTGCAGGAATGAGGAGTGTGCTTTGCTGGGGAGGTCTGGCACTTTTCTGGGTGATGACTTGCAATTGTTTTCTTTTATATCATTCTGCCGCATTTGAGGACAGGTATATGGAGGCGGTCCGGGTGAACGGATATTCCAAAAAAGAACTGGCGGCGCTGAGAGATTATATCGTTGTAAATGCGAACGAGCTGGCGGGACGGCTTCCGAGGGACGAAGAAGGATGGCTTATTTATGAAGAAGATATGAATAAGGTGGCTGCGGAAGCAATGCAGTCCATGGGGGAGGAATACGGGAGACTGAAGGGATATTATCCGGAGCCGAAGGAAATTTATTTTTCAGATCTTTTAAGTCAGACGTATATGAAGGGGTATTATTTCCCGTTTTCTATGGAAGCGAATTATAACGAAACGATGTATGTGGCAAATAAACCGAACACGATCTGTCATGAATTCGCCCATCTAAAAGGCTTTATCCAGGAGGACGAAGCGAATCTGATAGGGTATCTGGCATGTGTCAGCTCTGACGATGAAATGTTCCGCTACAGCGGCTATCTCGGGGTGATAGACTATGTGGAGCGGGAATTTAAAAAATCCATTGGAAATAATAAAAAAGAATATGGAAAGCATCCTCAGATATCGGAGCTTGTATATCGGGATAATGTGTTTTTGACAAAGCAGGCATGGCAGGAGGTGGAACAAAAGGCGGTGGTGAGCACTCAGACTGCCAGAAAGGTATCGAGGGCAGCGACAACGGCATCTTTAAAGATAAACGGGGTAAAGGAAGGAATGGATGTTTACGGAGGGGTGGTGAAGCTCCTTTTGGACTATTATGACGGTATCTTATACGGGGATATGCTTACGACAGTAGACGCGGAGGTTTTCGGACAGTAAGCCGTATTGCGGTGTGGGGTATAAAACAGCGCACAGGAGGCATCCTAACAGAGAGCATTTCGAACAGGAGGGAACGTGATGGATTATGTAAATGCATTCTGGGTGGGCGGGCTGATATGTGCGCTTGTACAAATC
>Mack_p2__coassemble_2230_pt1 | contig 10276 bp, 7 predicted proteins | sample Mack_p2__metabat2_low_PE_009 | metagenome-assembled genome bin Mack_p2 | reverse complement strand
TGGAATTTCCTTTGAACGGAGAGACAGCAGGGATGCTGCCGGAGGATTTTATACGGGAAATCCTGTGTCACAGAATGAAGGCGGCGTTTATTGCGGCGGGAACGGATATTTCCTTCGGGGATAAGGGCAAAGGAGATTACCGGCTTTTAGAGTCGCTTTCTGAGGAAGGCGGATACCGGGTAAAAATCATTGAAAAAGTGCAGGAAGGCGGAAAAGAGATAAGCTCCACACGCGTCAGGGACAGCGTGGAAGCGGGGCGGATGGAGGAAGCTGCGCAGCTTTTGGGTGCGCCTTATGCGGTGATGGGGACTGTCGTACACGGCAATCAGATTGGACGCACGATAGGGTTTCCAACGGTAAATCTGATGCCTCCGGAGGACAAGCTGCTGCCGCCAAACGGTGTATACCGCTCAGAGGTGGAATGCTGTAAGGGAATTTACAGAGGGCTGACCAACGTAGGGGTCAAGCCAACGGTGGATCAGGGAAAAAACCCGCCGATGGGTGTGGAAACGTATCTCTATGATTTTGAAGGAGATATTTATGACACTTTTATTACGGTGCGCCTTGAGTCGTTCGTGCGCCCGGAGCAGAAGTTTGAGGGGCTTTCCAGGCTGCAGGAGCAGCTTCAGAAGGACATTGCGGCGTGCGCAGAGGGATAAATTCCGGCCGCCGCATTTTGCTCCTGTTTTCTGTCTGCATCCTGACTTAAATTGAGAAATGGTTTTGCTTGACATTTTCATTGCTTTATATTTATAATGAAATTGTTACAAAAGTATTACAGAATGTAACGGCGGCTGGGATGCCGGCCGCCGAAGAAAAAGGAGAGTAAGAATGCGAAAAATCGGAAAACTTGGACTGACTGTTGTGGTCTGCGTTATGCTCGCGGGGATGACAGTGAATGCAGGTTCAGCCGGGAAAACAGTCCGTACAGCAGTGCAGTCGGCGGGTGTGGGCAAGCTTCTGGACAGTACAGTGGATGCCGGGGAATGTCTGGCGGCAGCCGAGGTAGCAAAGGAAGAACGCAGGAAAATATATGGATATGAAAATCTGGGCGTGGCGAAGGTGAATGACTACTTAAATATCCGTAAGGAACCTTCGGAAACAGGAGAGCTTGTAGGGAAGCTTCCTAAAAACGCCGGAGCAGAAGTGATTTCTGAGAAAGAGGGCTGGTATCAGATAAAGTCCGGCAAGGTGACAGGCTATGTGCGCGCCGATTATATGCTGACGGGGGCTGAGGCAACGAAGCTTGCAGATCGGGAAGCTGCTGACATGGCAGTATGCAATTCCGGCGGTCTGCGCGTGCGCGAGGAAGCCAGTCTCGACGCGCCGGTGATCACACAGGTGGCGGAAGGCGAGGAGCTGGAAGTCGTGGAAGTGCAGGACGAGTGGGTCAAGATCATGCTGGATGATGAAGAGGCGTTTGTTTCCAAAGAATATGTAGATATCGCCAAGAAGCTGGAAAAGGCGGTGAGCATGACGGAACTGAAATACGGGCAGGGTGTTTCGGATGTGCGTGTCGACCTGGTCAATTATGCGAAGCAGTTTTTGGGAAATCCTTATGTCTGGGGCGGAACGAGCCTGACGAACGGGGCGGACTGTTCCGGGTTTGTTATGAGCATCATGAAAAAATACGGCGTGAACCTCCCGCATTATTCGGGCAGTCAGGCGCAGCAGGGCACAAAGGTCAGCCTTTCCGAAGCGCTGCCGGGCGACCTTGTCTTTTATGCAAAGAACGGCACGATAAATCATGTGGCGATTTATATCGGGAACGGGCAGGTCATCCATGCGAGCAATCCGAGAACGGGGATCAGGATATCCAATGCGACTTATCGTACGCCCCATGTGGTAAAAAGGGTACTGTCGTAAATCATAAGTGAGTTAGTTATAGTGAAACAGGTAAGGTCAGGGGATGTCGGAAAATAGACAGCTCCTGACCTTATTGTGTTGATAAGACCGGAGGTTTACAGCGATGTAAAGTCATGTTGCGGAAATGTAAAGCCGGTGTGATAGCGTTAAACAGGGGTTTTGGATATAATGGAATCATCAGAGCAAAGGGGCTTGGTTTTCACACGGCTATTTGTGCCGGAGCATCACAAACAGCCCTTATGGCAGAAGAGAAAGGAGATTATTATGAAGCTGTCAGATAAGATAATCCAACTTAGAAAATCAAATGGATGGACCCAGGAGGATCTGGCTGAAAAAATGAATGTATCCAGACAGGCGATTTCGCGGTGGGAAGGAGCAGCGGCACTGCCGGATGTTACGAATGTCCTTCAGCTTAGCAAGCTGTTTGGAGTTACAACAGATTATCTTTTGAATGATGAATATGAAAGTGATAACGACCTGCCAAAGGTAAAGGAAACAAAAAAAGACGGCATTCACCAGATTATGATATTTATGGTAACGCTTGAGGTTATGACAGCGCTCATTCAGTTCATGACAACGTTCGTTTTGCAAAGTGAATTTTTTGGCGTCCTCAGCTTCCTGCCGTTTGTTGCGGTTATAGGCGGATTTGAATATGGATATCAAAAGAAAAAAAGCGAAGCAGATGAAACCACGAGGGGATTTCGTAAAAAGTTTTATAAAATTTCAGCATGGTTAGGGACGTATTTCCCGGTCAGATTTGTCGTTACATCGCTGGCAAATTTTTATCCGCGTCCTTATTACACGCTGGCTTTAGAGTGTGTGATACTTGTTATTTATCTGATGACGGCAGCTCTTATCTGTTTATGGATAGAGAAGAGGAAATAAAAAGGACTGGATTTTTTAAAACGGGAGAAAAGGTGGCAGGATTTAAGGACATCCGGACAGGAAAGTTTACAGAGATTATGCTATAACGATGTATATGGATAGAAATGATGTTCCGCTATTGTGGTATATAGATTTGATAGATGGTATAGGTGTTGATGCGGACGGAATTCCCTTTTATAATGATATGTTTTTAGATTTGCTCGTTTCTGATAGCGGTCAGGTGGTCGAGGATGATAGAGATGAACTTGAAAAAGCATATTCTGATGGAATAATCAACAGTAAGCAGTATCAAAAGGTCATTTCAGTTTCAGAACAGCTAAAACAGAGGATTTCAGAAAATCAAGGATGGATATCGGAGTATTGCCGTAACATTGCAGAGAGTTATAGAGATAGTATTACTGTGAAAGCATGATAAAGTCTAATTTGATAAAGGAGTGTGATAAAATGGAAACACTTTTTGACCAATACAAAGAACTGAATATAAATGGCTCTTTGATTTGTCTTGAACAAGTTGAAGATATTTATTCTTACTTCTGCTATCCGACCAATGCAAAGGCAATAGGGTTTGAAGGAAGTATTATGTATTGCTTTATTGAGCCGTATGGGGAAATGGTTTTTGCCTGCAATCCTGATACTTGTGCAGATGTTTTTGTTTATCCGCTGGCAAGAACCTTTGAGGATTTTATGAGACTTATTCTTGCTTGTGGTTCTACTAATCCTATTGAGCAGATTATTTGGATGGACAAAGGCAAATTTGCAAAACACCTCAAAGAGGAAGAAGCAATCCGCACAGAAGAACAGAAAGCGACATTAAGTTATCTTGAAACAGAGTTAGAAATTTCCCCTATTGATAACCCTTATGACTATGTAAAAGAACTGCAATCTCGCTTTGACAATAGTGGCATTGAGTATAGTGATGAATACTATGATGTCTTGGGGATTGATAGAAAATAACAACAAATAAAATCCGGTTTGTCAAAATCCCGAATCTTATGATATAATAAACTTTTACCGCGAAAATAGACATCATAAAGTGATAACGAGAAGGACACAGGCAAATACATGATTCTCAAAAAAAAGATACCAAAGGATTTTTATAAATTATTCCGGACCCAGAATATGGATTACTATATGCAGCTTTTGACAGACCTGTACCGCACGAGCCGGGAAGCGTATGCCCTTTCGCAGCTGACGGATGCAGAATGCAAAAGCATTCTGGCGGAGACGATAGCAAAGGTGAATCTGGTCTGGTGGGAGGATGAAACGGAGCGGGCGGATGAGAGCGGGTTTTTAGGGCTTACGCCGTCGGCGGTGCTGGACAGGCTTGTGAAGTGGGGCTGGCTGTCGAGTGATTTCGATGAAAGATTAAACTGCTACATCATTTCCTTTCCGGAGTACAGCCGTATGTATGTGGAGCTGTTTGAACGGCTGGGACAGGAGGACGAGAGCCGGGAGCGGGAGAGCATCCTGTCGGTATACAGCGCGCTGTATACTTATCATTCCGACCCGGAGAAAAATAACAGCATCTTAAAAAGCGCGGTGCAGACGTCCAAAAATCTCGGGCAGATGCTTTCCGATATGCAGGACGGGATGCGGGCATGGTTTGATGAGCTTTCCGCCCGGAAGGATTTTATCGGGATACAGGAAGTGCTCGTCAGCGAGTTAAATAACAGCGATAGTAAAAAATATGCGATACTGACGACAACGGACAGCTTTTACCGCTACAAAGAGGCGGTAAAGGAGCTGATAAGCGATATTTTGAATGAAAATGAGCAGCGCCGGGAGGAGCTTTGCCGGACGCTGGAAAGGCAGCTGACAGCAGCAGAGCAGCCAACAGCATCAGAGCAGCCAACGGCAGCAGAGCAGCCGATGGAATCAGGACAGCCGGGCACGGAATCCCCTCAGGTAAAACGCCTCCGCCGGGGCATTGCCTTCTGCGAGGAGGCGGCGCAGCTTGTGGTACAGGCTGAAAGAGAATTTGACCTTATTGAGAAAAAATATAACCGTCTGATAGAATTGAAAACGGTGTTTGCAAGACGGGCGCTGGCGCGTATTCATTATATTCTGCAGGAAGGCTCTGCGCAGGAGGACCAGACGCTGGTGCTCATAAACCTTTTGACACGGAGCCGGAAAAAAGACGAGATTCTGGAAAAACTGAGGGAATGTATGCACGTTACAGCTCCGTTTACCGTTTTGTCGGATTCCAGCCTCTACAGCAGGAGGACGCGGCAGGAAAGCAGCTTTTGTCCTATAAAGCCGCCGGAAGCAGTGGCGCTGGAGATGGATGATTTTGTGCCAAGACCGCTGTATACAGGATATGAGCTGGAGGAATTCAGAGAAAAAAACAGCCTTGGAGGAGCATTCTGTGTATCGGAGGAAACGGTTTCTTCTGTAGAAGACCTGGAAAAGCTTCTATTTGTATGGCAGGAGGCGACCAAGGACAGACTGGAGGAGGACCGGATAGAGTTAAAGGATGAGATACGTCAGAAGGATGGCTTTACCTATACGGGCTTTACCCTGAACGGATAAGGAGAGAAGATGTTTTCATATTTGGAAGGATTATCGCCGGCAGAGGCGGAAAATGTAAAAAAGACGATACAGGATCTGTTCCGGCAGACCTGTATCCTTCAGGTAAAATATGACCCGGTAACGCTGACTGCAAAGGACAATGCCCGTTATCAGGTATGTGCAAGGCATCGGGAATTTATTTCCGATTACTTTGCGGTGTTGGGATGCGACTTGATACACGACCCGCAGGACAGGATATTCCGTATCGCGGGGGAGGGCGTGCCCGTTGAAAAAATGAGCCTTACAACAACGCGCCTTCTGCTTTTGATGAAAATGATATACCGGGATAAGATAATGGGAGAGGGGCTGCATGCGACTGTCACAAATCTTTCGGAAATCCGGGAATACGGCAGAAATACGAACCTGATCCCCGGAAAGCTGACCGGGCAGGAATGGCAGGCGGCTTTAAATCTGATGAAAACTCATCAAATGATAGACCTGCCGGGTGCGATACTGAATGTGGAGGATGAAACTCCAATCTATATTTACAGCACAGTCAATATTTTCTGCTCATCGGCAGATATCAGCGCACTTGTGGAGCGTTACCGCAGTGAGACGGAAGAAATGCTGGAGGAAGGAGAGGACGACAGTGAAGCAGGCGAAGAAGATATTTACGCGGATGTGTCTGAATAACTGGGGAGGAATCGATCATAAGATACTCGAGTTTAATGAATATGTAAATCTTTTTTCCGGAAAGAGCGGATCGGGAAAATCTACGGTGATGGACGCGATACAGGTCGTTTTGTACGGAAGCTTTTCTCCAAGCTTTTTGAATAAGGCGGCGGATGACGCCAAAAACAGAAGAAGCGTTTTGAGCTATTTGAGAGGAGAGCAAAAGGACGGCTCCGCAAACCGGGAAGGGCAGGATTTTTGTTCGGAACTGGCGCTTGAGATTCTGGATACGGGAACGAAGCAGACGATGTGTATCGGAATCGCCTTTGAGGTAAGGAGTACCGATTCCGAGATACGGAAATTTTTATATTTCAGCCATTCCGGAAGGATGCCGGAGGGAGGCTATCTGACAGATGAAGGATATCCCTATTCCAATCAGGATATCCGCAGGCTGGTCGCAGAGCGGGCAAAGGAAACGGGCGCACGGGCTGAGCTGAACCGCATCTATCCTTCCAAGGAAGCATATCTGAGCACACTGTATGATGCAATTTTGGGCTACATCGACGGAAATCGTTTTATTACGATGGAAAAGAGCGCAATAGCCCTGAAAATGTCCAACGGGACGGGGCAGTTCATAAGAGATTATATGTTCCCCAAGAGCGAGAGCTCTACGATAGAGACCATCAGTGAGCAGCTGGGCGCATATCGTGATATCAAGGAAAAGATAGATGTTCTGGAAAAAAAGATCGATATGCTGACCGATATCCGGGAGGCCGGGCACAGGCTTACGCTGACCCGCGCGGATATCGTGGGAAGCCGTCTGGCAGTACGCTGCATTGATATTGAAGATGCAAAAAAACGGATAGAGAGCCTGAAGGAAGACTGCAGTCGTATTGAAAAAGAAATTGAGGAGAAACGCGTCAAAAAGGCGGAGCTGGACAGGGCTGCGCAGGAGGCGGAAAACGAGCTTATCGTTGTGAGCGCCGATTTAAAGAGCAGTGACCTGGGAAGCAAAAAGGAGCATCTGGAAGAGTTGAAAAAACGGAGCAGGATGCTGGCGGACAATGCGGAGCATTGGCGCAGGATCGTGCAGGGGCTTTCGGCATGGGAGACGGACGAGATTGTTACAGATTATGTGAGCAATCGGCTCCTTCAGATGGTGGAGACGTTCCGGACGGGTCCGGTAACGGCGCAGCAGTGTATTTTGCTGCATGAGCGTATCGAAGAGGCGCGGCAGAATATTGAAGAGGAATATGAAACATATCGCGAGGAGCAGAGAGCTATCGCCAGAGAGTTAAAGGAAAAGCAGCGGCTCATCGACGATATGAAGCATAACAGAAAATCCTATCCCGAGCAGCTCATCAAGGCGAGAAACGCGCTGGAAAAGCGGCTTTCCGCGGTATACGGCAGGACGGTGAAGGTATTTATCTTCGCAGACCTGTTTGACGTTGAGGACGAAGAGTGGAAAAATGCGGTAGAGGGGCGGCTGGGGAGGCTCAAGCTCTCCCTTGTCACAGAGCCGAACGTATCGGCAGACGCCGCAAAGCTTTTCCGGGAGATGAAGCAGTTTGAGGATGCAGAGCTTATCGATTCGGCGGCGGTCATAAAAAATGAGCCTGTCCTACTGGAAGACTCTTTATATGAAGCCGTACACGCTTCGGAGGAATGGGTGGACAGCTGCCTGAAGCGTTATCTGGGGCACATCGTGAAATGCCGTTCTGTAGAGGAGCTGGAGCAGGTAAGGGACGGCGTGACGCCGGATTGCTATTCCTACAGCAATTTTATTTTCAGACATTTGAAAAAGAAGGATTATACGCTCGGCGCATGCATCGGCGGCAAGGTTTCCCGCGCACGTCTTGCAGAATATGAGGAAGACGTGGCAAAGCTTTCCAAAGAGCTGGAGGAAAGCGAGCGTGTAAGCTGCGGCTTAAAGACTGCCCGTGAAATGGAGAGCCTAAAGGACGATCCCGAGTATCTTGAGCGTTTGTCCTCATCAGCACGGGAGCTGGAAGAGGTGCTCACAGAAAAGGATGCGCTTGAGCAGGAGATAGCGCGTCTTAGGGAAGGACGCTTTAAAGAACTGGAGGAACGGGAAAAAGAGCTCCGCAGCCGGCGGGACAGCCTGAAAAATGAAGCAATGCTCATACAAAATGAGATGACCCGTCAGGTAGGGACAAAGGAGCGTATCCGGGGCGAAATAGATGTTAAGAGACAGTCTCTTGAGGAAATGAAGCTCGGTTATACGCCGGATAAGAGCATAGAAGCGGAAATAAAGGAGTCTCTGAAAAAGCGCTCAGCCCAATCCTTAAAAATGCAGAAAAATGCGGGGATAGATGCTCTTTTAAAGAGGGAGGAAGAGCAGGCAGAAGCGCTGGGACGGGCGCGCAGCGCCTATATCGTGCAGTTTCCGTCCAGCGGTTTTTCAGGTACGGAAAAGAGCAATGAAGCCTACGAGCGGCTGTTGGAGCAGTACCGGACGGATTTTGAGCCGAAATACCGCATCGAGTTTGAAAAGCAGTGTGATCTTATATACAGAAGCCTCCGGGAAAATGTGATAGCTACGATACACGGAGATATCAAGGCAGCAAAACGCCATGCCTTTGAAATCAACAGGCTGCTGAAGAAAACAAACTTTTCGGACAGTACCTATCAGATAAAGATAGAGCCCGCCCGTAATGAAAACGGACAGTTCTATGAAATGCTGATGGCACAGGAGCTGGACAGCAAAAATCTGGACAATGACGGATTTGAAGGACAGCTTTCCCTTGGAGAGGATAGCTTTTATCAGAAATATGAAGAAAAGATAAAGCTTCTGACGGATAAGTTCATGCCTGCAAAGAGCGGCGATGAGCAGGCATTGGAGCAGCACCGCAGGGAGATGGAGCAGTATGCGGATTACCGGAATTATCTTTCCTTTTCCATGTACGAGCAGGTGACGGATGAAGAGGGAAATGTGATACGGGAAAATTTTGTAGACGACATGGCAGGACGGGATTCCGGCGGTGAGGGACAGAATCCCAAATATGTAGCTCTACTGGCAGGTTTTGCGATGCTTTATATGCAGCAGACGAACCGGGACAGCCGCATACGGCTTGTGCTTCTGGACGAGGCATTTTCCAAGATGGATCAGGAGCGGAGCGCGGTGTGCTTAAAGTATGCGCGGCAGATGGAGCTGCAGCTCATCGTCTGTGTACCGGATGAGCGTCTTCAGTCACTCATACGGAATGTGGATTGTGTATATGGCTTCCGGCGTCACCAGAATCAGATAACGATGATGCATATCGATAAAGGGAATTACCTGAAGCTGATGGAAGGCGGCGAACAGACGGGAACGCCGGAACACAAAAATCTTACATAAATTTTAAGAAAGTGATATTGACGGAAAACGTTTTCTGAACTATGATGTTCTTGTGTTTAGAAAACGTTTTCTTTTTAGTTTGCGGAAAACCTTGTTACATGCGCGTTAAGAGAAAGGGGGAGTGGTGTGGCTTCCATCAAGGATGTGGCAAAGCGCGCGGACGTAGCCATTTCTACAGTCTCAAAGGTGTTAAACGGCTATGCCGGCGTCAGCGAAGAAACAAAGCGCCGTGTAAACCGTGCCATTCAGGAACTGAACTATACGCCGAACGCGGTGGCGGCGGCGCTGTCGTCAAAGCAGTCCGGCAGGATAGCCCTGCTTTTGAATCTGAAAGGCCCGGGGCAGGCGGTGGATGAAGTGAATCTACAGTATCTGTCGGGGGCCATACAGAGGGCAAAGGAGAAAAAACTGGATGCGGTAACGCTGTTTTTCTCGATGCTGGAGGATAAGAGCCTGACAGATGCCATTGGCTATCTGAAGGCGCAGAGTATCGAGGGAATCATTGTTTACGGGATGAGCAGATGGGACATATTGTTAAAGGAGCTTATCGATTCGGGTGTTTTTAAAACCGTCGCGGTGGATACGCCGTTTTGTGATGAAAATACGTCGTCGGTATGGATAGACCAGAAAAAAGCGCAGTATGATATTGCGAAAAAGACGGTGCTCGGCAATAAAGACTGCCGCCGGGTACTGTATATCGCGGGGCAAAAGGATGCCTTTGTGACCGGCGAAAGGATAGAGGGGATGAAGGAGCTGGCAGAGGAGCTCGGGCTGGAGCTGACCGTGGAATACGGGGATTTCAGCGAAAAAAAGGCGAGGGAGCTGACTTTTGCCTATGAAGACAGGACAGACGTATTCGTGTGCGCGTCCGACCTGATGGCGATAGGGGCGATGCGCGCGCTGATGGAGCTGGACGTATTTCACCCGGTATGTGGATTTGACGGGATACCGCTCATGAGCTATGCGGGAAAGCAAATGAACACGGTG
>Mack_p2__coassemble_2219_pt1 | contig 10300 bp, 6 predicted proteins | sample Mack_p2__metabat2_low_PE_009 | metagenome-assembled genome bin Mack_p2 | reverse complement strand
CCTGCCCTGACAGCGCTGTCCCAATGACAGCCGAATTCTCCTCCGGTAGCTCATACACAATACTCTCCTGTAAGACTGCCGCCGCCATCGTCACAGCAACAACCTCCCTCTGCTTTCCCTGTACCACTGCATTCTTGTCCGCTGCAGACGCAAAAAGCCCTGTCCCCGGCAGCATCAGCGCTGCGGACACAAGCACAGCAAATCCCCATGCCCGAAGGCTCTTCCTGCCCCAAAGCCCTTTTTTCCCGAATTCTCTTTTCACACACGAATCCTCTTTCTTTTGTTTTTCAGAAATAACCCGTTTCTGCCCCGCCTTGAAGGTTTCTATCTCGTCTTTAAAAAGACCGCTTCCCGCTGCGCTTTTTCATCATCAGGATACAGCGCCAGATACTGCTCCATTGCAAGCTTTGCCTTGTCGTACTGCCCAAGATATTCGTACGCCACGATTTCGTTGAATTTTAACGACTGGGTAACCGTGTTTCCTTCCACGTTCATCCCCGCCTGAAACGCCGCCAGCGCCGCCTCATAATCGCCGCCCTTTAACTTGCACAGCCCAAGCTGATTGTATATCGCCGCGTCCGGCTCTTTTGTTTCCAGATAGGTGCTGTAAACGCTCGCTGCATAATTGTAATCGCCCAGTGCTTCATAAGTCTGTCCCAAAAGGGACGCCGCCTCTGCGCCGCCCGCTTCCTGTGCCTTCTCAAGACTGGTACGCGCCTGCTCATAGTCGCCCAGATAAAAACTGATACGCCCCCGGTCAAAATCGGACAGCTTTTTAGAACCGTCATCCAAAACCGCCTGCAGATAGGAAGCGCCCAGCTCGTCCGCCCCGTATTTGCTGCAGCTGCAGAAAATATCTATCCTCAGGTCATAGTCTTCTTCCTCTGCCTCTACAGCGCTGTCGAACGCAGTTTTTGCAGCCTCGTGGTTTCCCTTTTCCAATTCCAGAGTTCCCTTCAGATACCAGGCAGTCTTTTCCCCGGGCAAAAGATCCGTGATAGCTTCATAAACGTCTATTGCACGGTCCGTCTGCCCGTTCCGGTAATATGCGGTCGCCAGATAATAATTGATATCGTAATCCACCGTATCCGGTTGGGGGCCGCTCTGCGCCAGCGCTTTTTCCAGACTTGCCGCAGCATTCTCATAATCTGTCATCCCCATGTAGGCAAGCCCCTGTCCCCGGTAGACCATCCTCATATCCTCTTTGTCCAGCGCCGCCGCCTCAAAACAGGTCAGAGCGCTTTCATAATCCATCTTTTCTATCAGCTCCATCCCCTGCGACACATAATCCTGTGCAGGCTCGGAACCGCAGCCGGACAGCCCTGACGCCATGCAGACGCCGAGCAGCCATCCGTATATTCCGCTTTTTCGCATTTCAATCCTCACTCCGGAGCGTAAGCGATGGAGGCGAAGAGAAATCGAAAAAACGATTTCCCTTCTGCCATAAAGGCTGTTTGTGACGCTCCTGCACAAACAGCCTTGTGAAAAAACTTATTTTTCACACGAATCCCCATTCTATTCTTCTAAACGCCGTTTCAGCGTAAGGCTCTCCATCCTGATGCCGCTCTCTCCGAAAAACAGCGTCAGATAATGTTCTTTTCCCTCTTTCACTGAAAACTCAAGCTCCCGGCTTACTGCCTTTCCGCCGGTTCCTGTGATAGTCACAGTCCCCAGCAGCGTCCCATCCAGAAATACAGAGACAGGCATCTGAGCCAGCTCTCCTGCCACAGAACCCATCTGAAACATCAGCGTATATCCTCCGCAATGCTCCAGCTCCAGAGAATAGACCGCCCTGTTTCCTCTTGCCGTATCTAACTGCGACACATCCAGAGCAGCGCCGTCCTCCACCGTCCTGTGTTCCAGAACAAGCCCTTCCAAAGAAGCCTTAAGCGGGCTGTCCTTCTCCTCGCACACATCAAACTCTCTGTCCAGGAAACGATCCATCACCGGAGAACGCATCAGAAACCGACAGATATTTCCGGCATTGCGGATAAGCTCTGCCCTGCTGATCCTTCCTTCTGCCAGCCCCTCTATCGTGTTGTCCTTTGCCGAATTATTCTCCGAATCCGAAACGACCATATAAACGTCATTCTGGGCGCGGACCATCGGAATTGTATTGTTTCCGGCTGCCTCCTGCCCTTCTTCGTTCATCTTTGCCCACCAGTCAGTCATCACAATTCCTTCATATCCCCACTCGCCCCTCAGGATGGTCGTCAGAAGGTCATAATTTCCCGCCGTCCAGATGCCGTTCAGCGGGCCATAGGTAGACATGACGCTGTATGCCTTCCCTTCTTTTACCGCGATTTCGAAGCCCTTTAAATAAATCTCCCGCACGGCGCGCTCGGAAACAACGGAATCCGCGTCATGCCGGCGGTATTCCTGGTCATTGCATGCAAAATGCTTGACCGTACCTGTAACGCCGTATTTTGCCATTCCCCGAAGCTGGGCTGCCGCCATTTTTCCCGCCACATACGGATCTTCCGAAAAATATTCAAAATTCCGTCCATTCAGCGGATTACGATGGATATTCATACCGGGACCAAGCAGCGTATCTATCCGGTTTTTGCGAAGCTCCATTCCTTCCAGCTCATACAGCTCTTCTGTCAGCTCTGTATTAAACGTGCAGGCAAGCAGCGTCCCGTTCGGCAGCGAATACGCCATTGTACCACAGTCCATCCGTATGCCGGAGGGACCGTCTGAACAGCATGCCACAGGGATGCCGTAGCTGCGCAGCCCCGGTGTCACTCCTCCGAATGCCGCAGCTGTTCCCGGAGTCACCTTCGGAGAACACATTCCTTCTCCCCTGATGATACACGCCAGCTCTTCATCTGAAAGCTGCGATAAAAACTGTTCCATCGACACTTTTTTATCATATACATCTACAAGGCGCAGTCCTCTGTCACCCGGCTCTGCCGCCCCGCCCTTTGTCTCATTTTCTTTAAGAAGACATTCTTTATCCCGGCGGATGCGCTCTGAAAGGTTTATTGTCCTGCCAGGCACAGGCTCATAGCTTTCCCTCAGACTGCCGTCTGCTTCCCGTACCGGACAGAGCCGCTCAAAACCTGTTACGGGCGCCAGCGCCTCCGTGAGCCTTTCCACAACTGTCAGCTCCGATACATCCGCTGTACACACCTTCTCTGCGCTGCGGACATCACCGCCAGCATAGATACCGTATTCCCCTGCCTCCAGCACATAGCAGGATTTATACCCTGTCACACCGCTGTCATCATAGGAAGCGCAGTCCTCCAGATTGATTTCAAAGATCAGCTCTTCCCCCTCTCCCGGAGCCAGAAGCTGCGTCTTCTGAAATGCCGCAAGGCTTCTTACCGCCTTGCCCAGCTTTCCCTGCGGCGCTTCCACATAGACTAAGACCGCATTTTTACCTGCCATCATTCCCGTATTTTTTATCAGAAGATGCAGTACGACTTTCGTTCCGTCCGTTTCCGCACTGATGACCTCCCGGGAAAATTCCGTATAGGACAGGCCAAAGCCGAAGGGATACAGCACCTTTTCCTTCGCGAAGGTCTCAAAATACCGATATCCCACATAGATATCTTCTGCATAAATGTTACGGTCCGCATTTCCGAAATTGCGGGTGGACGGATAATCCTCTATATCCCTTGCGACCGTATCCGCAAGCCTGCCGCTGGGATTTGCCGCTCCGGTCAATATCCGAGCCGCGGCCCTGCCCCCTTCCTGACCGCCCTGCCATACATACAGAACCGCCTGCGGATGATAGCTCTCCACCCATTTCATATCAATGATATTTCCTACATTTAAAACAACTGCCACCCTTTTAAATGCGCCGCATACATTCTTTAAAAGCTCTTCTTCCCGCGCAGATAAAAGATAACTGCCCTCCGATGCGCTGTTGTCATGGTCCTCCCCGGCCGTTCTCCCGAGTACCACGACCGCCATATCAGAAGTTTTCGCCGCCTTCTCTGCTACCTCACGGCTTACCGGCATCTCTTCCTGACACCACGGCTCCTGTGCCCATCCCGCTCCCTGATCAAAAGGATTTTCTGAAATCCAATCCCTGTAAATCTGCTCCAGTTCTTCATCGACCGAAATTCCGCATTCCTTCAGACCGTCCAGAATATTCGTTACATAAGGGGCATTCACCATGCCGCCCGATCCGGTTCCGCTCTTATAATAAGTAAACTGCGTCCTTCCGAATACGGAAACCTTTTCCCCGGTTTTTATCGGAAGCGCATTTTCTTCATTCCTAAGAAGCACGCAGCCCTCTTCCGCCGTACAGCAGGCAACCTCTGCATATCTCTTATAGTCCAGTACAAACCTCATAGATTCCTTCTCCTTTTCCCCGATGTCCCTTACAACATCTTTCTTAATCCTTTCGGATAATGATTTTTTAAAATACCGCCTGCAAGCTTGCCCCATCCAAGCCCATAGCCTTCCGCCGTCACAAGATACCAGCCTTTTTCCCCGTCCCATGCCGCTGTCATCCCGCCAATCCACTGTCTTGCCTGAGAAATATCAAGTGCCGCACACCGCCGCACGTCCGCAGGCTTCAATGCCAGCGCCAGCGCATGGGACGGCTCAAAACGATCCTTTTTCAATGTGCCAAGATGCAATCCCGGACGAAGGACTTTTAATCCCTGCAGCGCCGGAAGCTCTTTAGGAGCTACATATATCTGGTCTCCGAACTTTAAAAATGTCCCGTCCAGACACACGTTCAGGTTCTCTTTTTCAAATTCTCTCCATACGCGGCAGTCCTTTTCCGATATTCCTTTCTGAATCCCGTAAAGGCTTCTTGTGCGGACATTCTCCTGAGTTTCTCCGCTTTTTTGGAGCACCGCCAGATAATGTCCCTCTCCTTTTAAGAGGTGAGGAAATAAGCGTATCGTCCTGTCAAGTTCTTCCCCGGGCGTTTCCAAAAACGCTTCTTCTAACGCCTCTCCCAGAGAGCCGTACTCCCGCGCCCATTCCTGGTTTCCCGGCGCCATCCCTTCAAATTTTTCCGCCGCTTCGATGGAAAATCCCGGCTGACGCCTGAGAAACCTCAATACGCTCCCCTCATCCTCAGCCGGAGCAAAGGTACATGTGGAATATACGAGTCTTCCGCCTTCCCGGAGCATCTGGGCCGCGCAGTCCAGGATAGCATCCTGACGCAGCGCGCACATTTCCACATTTTCGACGCTCCACTCACTGCAGGCTTCCGGGTGCTTACGGAACATTCCCTCTCCCGAGCAGGGCGCATCCACCAGTATCTTATCAAAATACCCCGGGAAATACTCCGCCAGCTTTTCCGGCGTTTCATTCGTCACAAGCGCATTTCGGATGCCCATCCGCTCTATATTTTCCGAAAGTATCTTTGCCCGCGCCGGATGTATCTCATTACACACTAAAAGCCCCTTCCCGTCCATCGCTGCGCCAAGCTGCGTGCTTTTTCCTCCCGGCGCAGCACACAGATCCAGTACCCTCTCTCCGGGTTTTACATCCAGATAGACCGCCGGAGCCATCGCGCTCGCTTCTTGTATATAATACGCTCCTGCCTCATGAAACGGATGTTTCCCCGGCTGCTCTTCCTCTCCGTAATAAAAACCGTTCTGTTCCCAGGGCACCTGCTCCAGCTGAAACGGCATCTTTTTCAAAAAATCCTCACGGCTTCCCTTTAGCGGATTTCTCCGCAGGGACTGCACATGGGAATTCTCAAAGCTTCTGATAAAATCGGGATATTCCGTCTGCAGCAGATTTTGCATCCGCTGCTCAAATTCCTGTGGAATCATCTGTTTTTCCTCGTTCTTTTTTCTATTCATAAATCAGACAGCAGGGGCTGTCTTACTTCTCATACAGTCGGCGGACCTCTTCTCTCGTCACATGTGCATAAATAGGATTCTCCACGACTGCCTCATACAATTTTTCAAAATCATAAACAGGTTTCAGCGTCTGTACCAATGCCTCCAGCCCCTGCCCGATTCCTTGCTCGATTCCGCGTTCCATCCCTTTCTTTTCAACATATCCTGACAGATTGCACATAAGGTCTACCTCCTTCCCTAATCCGTCCTCCATTTTCATATCATACTTCTCTGCCAGCTGTCTTTTCTTATCCTGTGCCGGAATATCCGGTGACAGCAATACGTTCAGCATTCCCGTCAGCTCATTCGAGGTTTTCTCCCTGTCACACAGGCCTATCACGATAACGGAAAGCTTGTCATATGCGCTCTTTATATCCGGGAAGCCCGGGATGATGTCCCGTTTTTCCATCCTGTATTCCGCATTGACAAATTCCGTCCCCATCTGTGACGATATCATTCTGGCACAATAAAACACCCCTCTCGTCGGTATCTGGTAGCCCGGATAATAATCCTTCTGCGCCTCCACGTTTATGATAAGCCGTATCCTCTCTCCATTCCCCGGAACGCTGGCGCAAAAACGGATATCGTAATAAATACTCCCCTCCCCCGACACCGTACTTTCTGTGGAAATCCCCGTGATGACCGGATTCGTTTTGCCCGGCTCTGCTTTTACTGATGAGATTTCCGGCTCCCCTTCGATACACGCTGCGACCTCCTCCAGCTCCATCCCGCTGAATTCTTCCGCAACCTCCTTTAGTATCCGTGCGAGTATCTCCCTCTGCGATAATACTCTTTTGCACTGCGCGTCATACTGAGCTTTTACATCAGCCACATCGATCGTTTTGCTGAGTTCACTCTGCATTCACATTCCCCTTCTGCATCAACTTTTTACTGTGCTGCAATGTAATTTTACACCACTTTTCCGCGCTTGTATACCTGCAATCACAAATCTGCTCATACGCCTTCCTAATTCACTGGCAAGCCAGTGAATAGGAACCTTCGCGGGCCTATTAAAAATTTTACTGCGTAAAAGAGGCCCGCTCACCCCTGGATCACGTTCTCACGCCTCATACGACGAGCGTTTGAGGCTGGTGTGAACAGTAACTTCATCCTGCTCTTCTTCCCACACCTCCTTTACCATAAAACGTATCATATTCGCCTCCATCCGTTCTTTCAGGTCGTCGAACCGGTTACATTCCTCCTCCGAAAATCCCGCCGTGCAGACAGCGCGCAGATCTGCTTCCACCTGTGCAAAATCCCGGCATACCTTTTCGCCCTCTGCCGTCAGCCGGATGGTCGTTTCCTGCGTGATGAGCTTTTTCTTTTCCAGCTTCTGCATATTTAAAAACAGCTTCGGCTGACCGACTCCTGCCACCTCTCCGAGCCGTCTTGTTCCGCTGCACTCCCTCATCTGGGACAGTGCAGCCAAAAGCAGCGCCTCCTCCAGCGTCAGCCCGTTCTTGCGTGCGGCGATATCCAGCTCATATTCAAACAACCTGCGGAACCGATACTGCCCTATCACAGCGCCGCTTCCTTCCACCTCTTCCCGTCGGATCCTGCGGCGTTCCTCCCCCAGCTTTTTGCTGCCCGGAAGGATGGCCATCGGCACCCCTCCGTCCTTTGCCGCCGACCACAAAAAGCTGTATACCTGCAAGCGGATATTCGCATAATCCTCCTGATCGTACACATCTTTATAAAATTCGTTATAATATTCAAACAGATTTATCTTCATCTTCAGGGTATTGTTTACCGTTGCCCCCTGACTGACAAGACTTCCCTTACGCTTTAGATAATAGTATATCGGCACCTGTAATGCGTAAAAGCTCTCCGCATGACGGATATATTCCAGATTAAACAAAAAATCCTCGCACCAGCTCAGGGACGTATCCATGCGGATATGAAATTTTTCGATGATGCTGCGCCGGAACATCTTATTCCAGAGCACCCCATAATAAAAATCCGCCGGATTTTCTATCATGCACGCCGCAAATTCCTGACGGGTCATCACCTTATCCTCTTCAATATCTCCCTTCTGTGCCAGCCGCTCTCCTGCTACCCGGTAAAAATCCGAAATGACCATGTCACAGCCGTATTCCTCCATGGAACGCACTAAAAGCCTTGTCGCTTCCGGCACGATCCAGTCGTCGCTGTCCAAAAACTGGATAAATCTTCCCCTCGCCATATCCAGCGCCTGATTTCTCGTATCCGAAACCCCTGTATTCTCCTTATGTACCACGCGCACCCGACTGTCTGCCCGCTCATATCCGTCGCATATCTCTGCCGAACCGTCACTGCTTCCGTCATCCATCAAAAGCAGCTCAAAATCCCTATAATCCTGACTTAAAATACTGTCCACACATCTTTTCAAATATTTTTCCGCATTATATACAGGCACAATGATGCTCACTGTAGGTTCCATTTATCTTCTCTCCTTTATGCCGCTTAATCTCTTCTGCTCCGGCACAGTCTCCTGTACTCACGAGGAGATACCTGCATCAGTCTTTTAAATACCTGATTAAAAAATTTAATATCCTCATATCCTACCGCCTGCGCGATTTCCGATATTCTCATATCGCTTCCCGCCAGGAGCTCACAGCTTTTTTCCACTCTGATCTTCTGCACATATTCCCGCACACAAAGACCCGTCTCCTGTTTAAATCTCCTGCTCACATAGGAAAGGCTGTAGTGATTTTGTTCGCAAAAATCCTGCAGGGTCAATCCGTTCTGATAATTGCTGTCCATAAATTCCAGTATTTCCTGAACTGCCGTACTCTCCGGAAGTCTGTGTTTTTCCGGTATCACACTGCGAAGCATCAACAACAAAATCTCCATCAGCTTCAGCCTCAAAATCTGCTTCCATCCCAGCTTCTTCAGCCGATATTCCAAAAGCATCTCCTGCATCAGCTTCAAAACCGTTCCATCATTATCATGAAAAATCCGGTTCACACTGCTTTGTCCCAAAGACATTCGATAATATCTGATCAGACAGCCCCGCAGCAGCATATCAAATCTCCGGCAGTCCTTCAGCGTTTCATCAACCACCTCCGGTAAAAACAGGCAATTTATCAGTGTCAAATCCCTGCTTTTCTGATAACCATGCCTGCTTCCGCAATCCACAATAAAATAATCCCCGGAACCGATCGGGCATTCCTGTTCTTCCAGCGTATGCACCGCCGCTCCGCCTGTAATATAGGTCAGTTCAAAAAAGTCATGTCCGTGCAGCGTCAAATCTTCCTGATGCATCGGCATCATGACCAGTTTTTCGCAATCCTCCTCCTGAAACTCACGAAAGACCAATGTGTTTTTCTGTTTCATAGAGCGCAAATTCACCCCCTGTTTTACACAAAATCAGGTGCTTTTCTTTAGGCTACTATCTGCTAACATAAAAGTCAAGGGAAAACACAGAGGAGGTATTTTTTCTATGAATTTACATGCAAAATGGATTTGTCCCTCACAAAACACCGGAGAAGTCTGTCCTGTCTTTTTCAAACGCTTCGCTCTCAACAGGACCCCTTTATCCGCAACTCTTTCCATCACTGCTCTCGGCGTATACGAGGCCCGTTTAAACGGCGGTCGCGTCGGTGATTTTATCCTCGCCCCCGGCTGGACCGCCTATGAAAAAAGGCTTCAGGTACAGACCTATGATATCACCAGTCTGATTTCCTCCGAAAACACACTTTCTGTCACCGTCGGAAAAGGCTGGTGCCGCGGCCGCATCGCATGGCCCTCACCCGAAGAAACCGCACGTCGGGCCGCTGTCCCCGCCGGTCTTATCGCCATTCTGACCCTTACCTATCCCGACGGCTCCTGCGAGACTATTTCTACCGATGAAAGCTGGCTCTGGGCAAAAAGCGGCGTGCTCGCGAGCGAAATTTATGACGGGGAAATCTTTGATGCCCGCACCGAACCGTCTGCATCCCTTGTCCCCGTCATTACATTTGACGGTCCGGACCATACGCTCATCCCACAGCAAGGCCCCTTTGTAACCGAACAGGAACGTATCTCCCCCATTTCCATCTTTACCACCCCTGCCGGCGAACGGGTCATTGACTTCGGACAGGAGGTAACCGGATACCCTGAAATCTCCTTAAACGCTGCCGCAGGAGAAATACTCGAGCTTTCCTGCGCGGAGGTACTCGACCGGGAAGGGAATTTTTATACGGAAAATTACAGGAGCGCAAAGGCAAAATACACCTGCATCTGCAAAGACGGCTTCCAGACGTGCAAGCCCCGATTAACTTTTTACGGCTTCCGCTATCTGCGGCTGGACAGCTTTCCCGGCGGCACAGACGCTGCCCTGCCGGAACAGTTCTATGCTGTCGCGGTCAATTCCGCCATGAAGCGCACCGGACGCCTTTCCTGCTCCGACCCGCTTTTAAACCGCTTTTTTGAAAATGTTATCTGGGGACAAAAAGGCAATTTTGTAGATGTGCCTACAGACTGTCCGCAGCGCGACGAACGACTCGGCTGGACCGGAGATGCTC
>Mack_p2__coassemble_1940_pt1 | contig 11733 bp, 9 predicted proteins | sample Mack_p2__metabat2_low_PE_009 | metagenome-assembled genome bin Mack_p2 | reverse complement strand
CGTACAAGGCGGGCGATACCCGGCCAGGAAAGAACGCCCAGGATAAACATAATGATAATGATACGTCCCAGCTCGGAAACCTTGTTGCCGAGAATGGTGGACAGAATGATTGCAAACGGCAGGAACGGTATAGAGGAGACAATCTCCGTAAAACGCATCAGCAGATTATCCACCTTGCCGCCCTTATAACCGGAAATACCACCCACGATAACGCCTATTAATGTGGAGATGATGACTGCAATCGCGCCGACTGTCATTGTCATACGACCACCCTGAAGCAGTCTTCTGAACACATCACGTCCCATGGCATCTGTTCCCATCAGGTAGCCCTTCAGACCCCAGCTGTAAACCTTGCCGCTCTCACCGATCGCATATGTGCCGTAATAGCCCGCGGAAATATCCACGATTTTTTCTTTGATTGTCGGGACATTGCCCTGTGCGAAGGTATCATCCCCCCATGCCAGAACGCTTCCGTCCTCCATGATAGCCGCGTAATGATAACGTCCGCCCACGATAGTAGAGGCCTTTAAAGCGGTCTCCGGAACATCCATCGTCTTCTTTACGTTATTGCCCCAGACATGTATCATGCCATCGTCTGTAATAGCCGCAACGCTCTCATCCGTCAGCGCCAGATCTACGACATGTCCCTGAATTTCTTCCGGAACTTTTGTATAAGCCGAAGACTTATTTGTCAGCGGACGCACTTCCCCGTCTTTGGAAAGAGCCAGCGCCACATTGGTATTTGCAACAAATTTGTCAATATTCCCCTGAAGTTCCGAAGGAATACGAACGTCCAGCAGATAACTGTTACCCCAGTTATAAAGCTTTCCGCTCTCTGTTAGAGCAAAGGAAACCTGATATCCTGCATAAATCTGCTTTATCTTGTTATTTCCCATCCGCAGTTCCATAGGGATGGAATCCAATCCCATACGGTCATTTCCCCATGTCAGGATTTTGCCGTCTTCATTTAATGCCACAACATGATCAAGACCTGCAGAAATCTGAGTCAGCTTTCCCATCTCCTGTGCCGGAGGCAGCTTTTTCAGCTTTGCATTGGGAAATGTACCCCACTCATATACCTGACCATCACGGTCAATTCCTACAGAGAAAGTGCTTCCTCCGGAAAGATGCAGCGCATTATTTGCCAATGCACTGGGAGCCTTCAGCATACCGTATCCGGGAGCAACGTTTGCCTGTGTTACGTCCTGATAATACTTGTCAATCGGGAAAAAGAACGGGAGAATCATACAGCATAAAAATATGATAACAAAGCAAATAACTCCCGCCATTGCCACATAATTATGAAGGAAATTCTGCACCACCATTTTCCCGGGGCTGATCATTTCCTCCTGTTCAAACTCAATGCCGCTGCCGCCCATCAGCATACGCTCTGCTGCGGCTGCGCCTGTAGATTTTTTCCTTTTGGACTTTCCTGCCATCTCTGTTTTCTCCTTCCTAATTCTCCAGCCTTACTCTGGGATCTACCAGCGTATAAGCAATATCCATAAGAACATTGCCTGCCAGGGACAGGACAACATAAAACATCTGCATGGTAAGTACCACTGCAAAATCACGCTGATACAGAGAATCCAGCATCATCTTACCAAGTCCTCTCCACAGGAAAATAGATTCGATCACGACAGAACCGCTGAATAAGCCGATCAGCCACCATGTTGTAACGGTTACGACCGGAATAAGAGCATTGCGGAACGCATGAACATAAATAACTACCTTTTCTTTCAGACCTTTTGCACGTGCGGTCTTTATATAGTCCATTCTCAAAGCATCGATCATAGATGCCCTGACATATCGGGTGATACTTCCCAATCCGCCAATGGACATTACAACTACCGGCAATACCATGTGCTTTGCCATATCCAATCCTGCAGCAAGTCCCGTTGCCTCAAGCCCGGCCGTCTTTACACCGGAAATCGGGAACCAGCCCAGTTTAATCGAGAACACATAAATGGCAAGCAGCGCGATAACAAAGCTCGGCAGACTATATCCTAAAATCGTAAGAACCTGTATTGCCCTGTCAAAAAACGTATTTTTCTTTACCGCCGTGGCAATACCCAACGGTACAGAAATCAGAAATACCAATGCCATCGATATCAGGTTAAGCATGATCGTGTTTCGCATCGGCACGGAAATAATCTGAACAACCGGTCTTCTATACTGTACAGAATAACCGAAATCACCTTTCAGCATGTTTGTAATCCACACCACATACTGTACAGGCAGGGGCTTATCCAGTCCCAACAGCTGTTCATACTGTGCATACATTGTTTCATAGCGTTCCGGCTGAATGTTGCTGGTATCGCCAATCATCATTCTTACCGGATCACCGGGCAGCATTTTATAAATGCCAAACATCAGAATGGAAATGATAAAAAAGACAAATACGATATAAATCAGTCTTTTTATGATATATCTTCCCTTTCCCATTTTTTCAAGACCTCCTGTCGTTATGTTGAAAAGGAAGTCTCACTTCCCCTTCTGTCAAAAAGCAGGGAGCGCAGTGGTTGATCAGCCTCCGCGGCGCTCCCTGTCCATCTTTATGCTCTTTTCAGAACAATTGAAATCTGAACACAAATCGTCCATGTTCGGCACAAGGATGCTGCGGATAAACGCAGCATCCTGTGCAACTTCGGAAACGGTCAATCCCGTCCGATATAATCCGGTGTCTGTAACAGATGAATTACTCGGTTACCCAAGCATCCAGCAGTGCGGAAGACCAATCCCAGATAGAAGTAGCATCCCAGCCCTGAAGCTTTGTGCTGTAGAAATCATGATACTCATCAGAGTACAGCGGAATATCAGGCAGTTTTGAGTTCCATACCTTGATGTAATTTCTCCATGCCTCAAGCCACTCTTCTTTTGCCTCATAAGGAATGCTCTTTAATGCGCCTGCAGCATCTGACAGCTCCTGATCTTTGATCCAGTTAGCATTGTAGCCTGCTGTCATCCACTTCTCATCGGTGCTGTAATAGTACCAGGGAGAAGATGCGCTTGCAAAACCGGTTGCCAGATTGTACATATTGTAAACCTTTTCACCCTTATGATCAATTGCATTCTGAAGAGTCGGGAAATCTGTTGTTGTAGCATTCAGCTGAATACCAACCTGTTCCATATTGGAAGGAAGCATTGTGGACAGCAGTTCAGATACCGGGTTACCCTCGGTGTTGCACCACTCGATTACGAGAGGCTTTAACTCGCCGTCAACTTCTTTGTAACGCAGACCCTCGGTATACTCGCCGCCTTCTGCATTCTTATTCCAGCCATCTGCTGCAAGCAGCTCTTTTGCACGCTCCAGATCCATCTCATACGGATCAAGATTCTCATCGATCCACTCGATAGATTCCTGATACTCCCAACCTGCCATGCCGTATGCTGCATGCACGATACTTGCATAACCGCCGGAGTACTGTCTTGCGAACTCATTTCTGTCAAGACACAGCGCGATTGCCTGACGAACATTTGCAGAATCTGTAGGGAACTGAGAGCAGTCAAACTGAACCTTACCATAACCGTTACGGAAATATGTGGTCTTGTTTGCTTTGCCTGCATCTACCAGATCCAGACCTGCGTTGATAGAATCACCGCCGGAAATACCAAACAGCAGATCTACAGTGCCTGCTTCCAGCTCGTTCATCTGTGTTGCATCTTTTACTGTCTTAATGATGACTTTCTCGATCATCGGTTTGGAACCCTTGTAATCGCCTGCGTACAGAGGGTTTACCTGGAAGGTACCCTGACGGCTGGACGCATCATAGCTTACCAGTGTGTAAGGTCCGCATGTAACTGTAGGGTTGAAACGATAACCCGTCTCAGGATTATTGATTGTCTCCATCAGCAGCTCTGTTGTGAAGTCGCCTGTAATGGAAGCGCCATCCTCGGAATCTACAACATCACAGTCGGGAGCAATAACATGCATCGGTCTGGGTGCTACAGAAGCATATGCCAGATCATAGTGATAAGGAAGCTCCTCTGCCTTTACCGTCATGGAGAAGGACATATCATCAATCAGATGGATTCCCTTAAAGTTCTTTGTTTCGCCTGCATTAAACTCATCCCAGCCTACCAGAGTTGTAAAACCGTTTGCAGGGTAACCATCCACGCCCATCATCTCCGGGCTGGACTCCAGCAGAAGTGCAAACACATAATCCTTTGCAGTGATCGGTGTATTGTCTGTCCAAACCAGACCATCATTGATCACGAAAGTATATGTCTTGGAACCATCCTCGTTGTCAGTTGCTTCTAAGCTCTTTACAACAGTAGAATCCGCCTCAAATACACCCTCTTTGGTATAAGCAACTGTGCTGTAACCATGGATCAGATTATACATCTTGTAGTTTGTTGCACCATTGTTGAAGGAGGGATCATAGAACTCGCCTTCCAGATCGGTGATAGCACCGATTACCAGTTGTCCCTGAGGTGTGGTGGGCTTTTCAGCCTGAACAGCTTCTGTTTCTGCTTCTGTCGCAGCTGTCTCAACAGCCTGGCTCTCTGCGGGAGCTGCTGTCTGGTTGTTGGTAACCTGATCCTGGCTGCCGCAAGCAGTCATGGATGCCACCATTGCTACAGTAAGCATTACTGACAATAATTTCTTCATTTTCATCAGAAATCTTTGCCTCCTTTTCTTCCTTTCTTTCTATCTCTGAAACGGCAGGGCTGTCTGCCGTACAAAGACATAGTGGTTTGTCGCAAAGACAATGCGACTATGTTGGATTTTATCACAAAACGTTCTCGCTGTAAACCTTTAGTTCGCGAAAGTCTTCTTTTTGTATAAAATTACCGTTTTTTTTCGGAATTTTTACATAATTTTGAATTTCAAGGTCTGAAATATTCATTACAATCCCAATTTTGCAGAAAGACTGCTTACGATTTCCTCGAAATATCCATTTTCAAAGGGAACCTTCAAGCCAACCTCGCGCAGCATTTCCTGATAAAATTTCCCTGCGGACAGACGGCACAGCGCCAGATAGCTCTTCCATGCTTCCTTATAGTCCTTGTCCATCCATACTTTATACTGGAATGCGCACGTCTGCGCCAGCACATAATCAATATAATAGAAAGGACTGTTATAAATATGCTGCTGCTTCTGCCAGAAACCACCCTTTGAAAAGAACGGATCCCCTTCGTAATCCAGATGAGGCATATATTCTTTTTCCAGACGGCTCCACACCGCCCGGCGCTCTGCAGGCGTCAGATCCGGATTCTCATACACTGTCTGCTGGAATTCATCCACCATCGTCCCGTAAGGCACAAAACGCACCGCATCTTCCAGCTGCATGGATAAAAATTCATCGCTTCTATCCCCGAAGAACTGCTTCATCCACGGATTTGTGAAAAATTCCATGGACATGGAATGTATTTCCGCAGTCTCCATCGTTATATCAGCATGCTCAATAATGGGGTCTTTTCCGGATACAAAGCCCTGGAAAGCATGTCCGCATTCATGGGTGATAACATCCACATCGCCGGAGGTGCCGTTGAAATTTGCAAAAATGAACGGTGAACCATAGTTATACAGATAGGTCATGTAGCCGCCCTGCTTCTTCGTTTTTCTGCCGAATACATCAAACAGCTCGTTTTCCATCATAAAATCAAAGAATTCCTTTGTCTCAGGAGACAGCTCCGTATACATCTCCTGACCGGTCTTTAAAATCTCTTCCGGCGTTCCCAGCGGCGCAGGATTGCCGTTTAAGAAATATACCTCATTATCAATATAGGAAAGCTTCTCCAGGCCGAGGCGTTTTCTGCGAATTTCATGTACCTTTTCCGCAAAGGGAACAAAAACCTCTTTCACCTGACGACGGAAATTTTCCACATCCTGTCTGCCATAGCTGTTACGGTTCATACGGCGGTATCCCAGCTCCACAAAGTTGTCGCATCCCATTGCCTTTGCCTGTGCAGTACGGTTTTTTACCAGCTTGTCATAGATTTCATCCAGCTTATCCCCAACCGTCAGGAAATACTCGCTGTATGCCTTCCATGCGCTGCGGCGTACGTTTCTGTCGCTGCTGGTCAGATAAGGGCGCATCAGAGAAAGATTTAACTCCTGACCGTCAAAGGGAATGCGCGCAGATGCGATCAGCTTATTGTACTCTGTCGTCAGCGCATTTTCCTCCTGCATCAGCCCGATAATGCTCTCATCCATGCTTTTAATGGAATTATCCATCGTTGCAAAAGCCACTTTACCGATTTTTTCTTCCATATAATTGCGGAACGGAGATTCATACAGCGCCTTTTTATAACCGTTTAACAGATTGTCCAGTTTCGGCCCGGTTTCGTCATAATAATTGCGCTCTTCCATATAAAATTCATCCGATGTATCGGCATCATATCGGATATGCGCGATGGTCATGGCGTCCGCCATATCCTTATACACCTGATAATACTCCTGATGTACCGCCCACAGCTCTTCGCCGCTCTGCGCTGCTTTGACCCTTTCAGTCAAGTCCGTCAGTTTCTTCGCAGTTTTGTCATAGTCCACCCGTTCATAGGGCATCTCTTTAAATTTCATGCTGTCCCTCTCCTTCCATGAAAAAACTTTTTCCTCCAGTATACCGTATCTTTCCGGCTTGCACAATCAAATTTTTTCTGTGTCATTCATAGACCGCTCTCTCCCGTATCGTCCGTTCCACAAATTCCGGTTCCAGTGAACGTATCAGACAAAGAGTGGGTTCCTTCTCCCGTGCCTTCCGGCCCTCTTCCGACAAAAATATCTGGACCGTATAACGGTCATCCCTGTCGACTGTGCCAAATTCCTCTCCCGCAATCCAGCTCAACTCCTCGCTGTAAAGCGCCTTTAACAGTTCCTCCACTTGATCCCTGTCTGTAAATACCGCCGTTATCTCCTGCTCCGGAAGCTTTTCTCCTTCAAATAATCCCTTGTTCTTTCCTTCGTAATGATAATAACTTATCCGTATCTCATCCACTTCGTCCGCGCAGTAAAGCGTTTGCCAGTCTCTGACTTCAATACCGTTCCGGGCAAGGACTTCCCCTGTCTTCTCAAAGCTTTTATATAGCGGATACTCCCAAATCCTTGTACTGTCCTGTCCTCCCTCCTTGTTTTTCAGTTCAAAGCAAATCTTTCCTTCCGGAATACTGTCTGATATCAGGGAATAACCGTACTGCCTAAAATCAGTCCTCAGCGCCTCCAGAAGTTCTCCTTTTTCCGCGGTATAAAGAGTTTCCGTCCTGCCGTCCGCAAAGCTTATCTTCATCTCCCCGAGCCTTTCCTCAAACATAGGAGAAAATATCTGATAACGTACCCTCTGGTAAGAAGGATCTTTCATTATGATGTCTATCTTATCCTGATCCGCCTCCATATCCGCGAAAAAGCGCCTGTAAACCTTTCTGCCTCCCTGCATCGTATAGCACACAACCCAGCGGCGCAGATTTTCGTTCTTTCCTGCCCCCTCTGAAATATATCCCGTATCGGCACCAGCTTCAAAGTCTCTTACTGTGCCCGGCATCCCTTTGTCCCGCCATTTTTTCGCAAGCCAGAGCACACTTTCTATCGTTTCTGTATTTTCAGAGGCCATTTTCTCCAAAAGTTCCTCTTCCATATCTACAGATCCACCTTCCCACAACGGCTCCTCATAATTACCGAATGCGGAATAGTCAGATTCCAGAGACACGGATACCGCCCTGACCTCCCGTGATGCAGGGATATAGCTGTCATACCCTGTCCAGTCAAACCGAAACAACCCTAAAAAACATGCCGCGGCAGTCAGACTTACCGCAAAAACTGCCTTTCCGCCCAGCACCTCCTTTAATTCCCTTTTATAGACGAGGCGTATCATCGCATGTCCGCACACGGTTCCGAGCAGACAGCCTCCAAACAAAAATATCCCGCTGTCTCCGGACATTTTTGCCACAGCCATCCCTGCCGCCATCCCGAACGGCACAAGAAGCGCAAGCTCCAGCACTGCCGCCAGCGGAGAAAACGCCACGGACCTGTGATAGCTTTCCGTCTTTCTCTTCCGGTACAGCCAGTACGCAAAAATCCCAGCAGACGCCGCACATATCACCAGCAGTCCTGTCTGTATCCCAAACTGCCACGTCAGCCCTCCTGTGCCCGGTACCCCGACAAGATACCCGTCCCGATAGCAAACGCGTTCAAACAGGTCGAGCGTCCCTGCAAACGGGGAAAGCCACGGAAGCCTCATCATACGTTCCGCATCAGCAGAGCAGTAACTATAATAAAACATCGTTTTCAAATGGTTATACAATATCCTCATGGCAGGTTCATAGGAAAAGAGTACAACACAGCCTAAAAGCGCTGTAAGCACGTTTCCGGTCAGCATCACAGCCACAAGTGACACATGGTACATCGCCAGAAACGCCAGCATTTGAAACGCCCATGCCGCCATCGACTGAGCCGCCGCATAACAGCTCATCACACCAAACACCGCCCCTGTCGCCCAACAGAGCAAAAGCCCTGTGAAGCTCAGCCCCGCATAGCATACGATACCATTTCCCCATATCATTACATAACGCTTTACGGAGGAGACCGGAACGCTCATATAAAGATCCATTTTCTGTCGGCTGTACAACCAGCAAAAGCCCTGCACCGCAAACAATACAGCAAAGAACAACGCCGGAAATACCCATATCTGTGAAAATCCGATGTGCGACACAAACGCCGTCCGCATCATCAAATCCATCTCCTCAGATGTCTGTGCCCCAAATGCGCCGCCATTATACAACCCCGTCAGATTGACCGACAAAAATACAGGTCCCAAAAGCAGCATCACCGCCGCGCACAGGACAAACGTCCATCCCCTGCGCTTTATATTTTCCAGCCATTTAGCCCAGTATGATCTTCTTGATATCATAGCCTTCCACCTCCGTTTCACTGATAAAGATTTCTTCAAGAGACAACGGGAGCACCTCATGAAACAGGCAGTCCGCCGCCGCAAAGACCGCTATGACCTCTTCTCTGCTCCCTCTGACCGTAAGCGTCAGCAAAGAGCCCCTGCGGTCACATTTTACCACATCGAGGACATTCAGCATCCGTTTTTCCTCTGCCTTTGAAGAAAATACACACTGCACTTTCTGAATACTGCACTTCATTTCTTCCAGATCCTTCGACAACAGCACGCCGCCCTGATGCAGAAGCCCCACATGATCGCAGATATCCTCCAGCTCCCGCAGATTGTGGGACGCTATGACCGGAGTGAAATCCCGTTCCTGCATCTCCCTTGCAAAAATGCTCTTCACCCCCTGACGCATCACCGGGTCGAGCCCGTCGAAAGTCTCATCGCAAAGCAGATATTTTGTCCCCGCACACAGACCTGCGATGATAGAGAGCTGTTTTTTCATCCCCTTTGAAAAGGTATTTATCTTCCTTCTGCCGTTCAGACCAAAGCTCGACAAATACAGATAAAACCTTTCTCTATCAAAATCCCGGTACACGCTGCTGTAATAACGCTCCATATCCCTCGGAGTCGCCCCCGGAAAAAATACGGCTCATCTGCGATAAAAAACAGCTTTGCCTTGGCATGCACATTGTCATAGACCGACATATTATCCACGATGGCAAGGCCTTCATCCGGCTTTAATATCCCGCTCGCCATACGCAAAAGCGTGCTCTTTCCGGCTCCGTTCGTACCTATCAGACCGAATACCACCCCTTCCCGTACAGTAACGCTTACATTTCTGACCGCCTCTACCCCGTCAAAGGATTTTGTCAGATTTTTTAATTCTATCATTTTTCCCTCTCATTCTGCCGCAGCTGCTCTTCCAGCTCCTTCGGACTGATTCCGATCGCCATCGCCTCTTCCTTTAAATCCTGCAGTTTCCGGAAAAGCTCTGCCCGCTTCGTCTCCTTTAAACTGTCGCTGTATGCCACAAAATTACCTTTTCCTTTTACCGGATATAAAAAACCCGTCCGCTCCAGCTCGGTGTACGCCCTCTGTATCGTGTTCGGATTGATAGACAGCTCCACCGCAAGACTCCTCACGGACGGCATCCTGCTGTTTGCCTCCAGCGCCCCACTCAAAATAAGCTTCTGAAATTTGTCCACTATCTGCTCATACAGCGGACGGGTATCCCGATAATCCAATATGATCATGCCGCTCCCTTCCTGATATGCACCGTGTCACAAGTGTACTAGGCATATCAATACACTTATTTTATCCGTTGGTTTTGGAGGTGTCAAGAAAGAATCGTTCATTTCCCCCCTTGCATTTTCCCTCTCCGATGATACAATAAGAAGAAACTTTTTAATATTTTGCAGGGGGTTTTTCCTATGTTCCAGCTTCTTTCAAAACTCTTCATCAAAAATCACGAAGACTATACCGACACGAAAGTGCGCCAGTCCTACGGCATCCTCGCAGGAGCAGTCGGCATCCTTCTAAACTTTCTTCTGTTTGCCGCCAAAGCGCTTGCAGGACTTTTAAGCCACTCCATTGCCATTACGGCGGATGCATTCAACAACCTGTCGGACGCAGGTTCCTCCGTCATCACCCTTATCGGCTTCCGGCTCAGCGGACAGGAAGCCGACTCCGACCATCCATACGGTCATGGACGGATAGAATACCTTTCCGGGCTTGTCGTTGCCGCCATCATCCTTCTGATGGGCGTCGAGCTGATAAAATCGTCCTTTTCCAAAATACTGCATCCGGAGCTGCCGGATTTTTCCCCGGTCATTGTCTTTATCCTGACGCTTTCCATTCTGGTAAAACTCTATATGTATATGTATAACCACCGGATTTCCGTCAGAATAGACAGCGCAGCCATGAAAGCGACCGCTGCCGACTCCTTAAATGACTGTATCGCCACCGCCGCAGTACTCGCTTCGTCGCTGATAGGTCATTTCACCGGAGTTTCCATTGACGGCTGGTGCGGTCTTATCGTAGGTATCTTCATTTTGCGCGCAGGCATCGAGGCCGCAAAGGATACCATTGACCCGCTCCTGGGAAAGGCGCCCGACCCTGCATTCGTAGAGCATATCCGTTCTATTGTTTTATCCCACCCCGAGGTGCTGGATGTCCACGACCTTCTCGTCCATGATTACGGCCCCGGACGGATGATGATCTCACTCCATGCGGAAGTTCCTGCCGAAGGGGACTTTTTAAAACTTCATGACATCATTGATAATATCGAGCGGGAGCTGCAGACGACACTTTCCTGCAGCGCCGTCATCCACATGGATCCGGTTCTGACAAAGGACTCCGAAACGAGCCGTCTGCACGAGATTGTTTCCAGCCTTGCAAAACAGCTTGACCCTTCCGTCAGCGTCCATGACCTGCGCCTTGTCAAGGGGCCGACCCATACAAACGTCATCTTCGATGTGGCTGTTCCTTTTCAATTCCGAATGGACGACCCGGAAATACGGGCATATTTTTCCGAAAAGATACGCCTGCTGGACGGCAGCTATTTCTGCGTCGTAAATATCGATAAGGTTTGAACTGAACCGCAACTTTTTTATAAAAGGGATTGACATCTTTTTCCATGAGTGCTATGGTAAAAATGCACTTGTGACAAACAAAAATATGAAAGGAAGGAGGCAACACACATGAGAAACACAAATGCACAGCTTATTACAAAACAGCGTTTTTTATCAGCAGCATCTATTTCCATATCCTGTGAGATTGCCTTTCGCCCTTTTAACTGACAGCTTTTTTCTGTCTTTGTATTGACCTTCAGGCTGCGGCAGTCTTACGCCGCGGCTTTTTTTATACGTTTTATCCGTATAAAAGCAAGATTTTCTGCTGTCCG
>Mack_p2__coassemble_1933_pt1 | contig 11764 bp, 8 predicted proteins | sample Mack_p2__metabat2_low_PE_009 | metagenome-assembled genome bin Mack_p2 | reverse complement strand
CATTCAACTATTTTTATGATATGATAAATCTGTATTTTATTCCATTGTCCAAAAAGAAAATAGCATGTATAAAATGGAAAATATTGGAGGAATTTATGGTCTGCCTGGAAAAAATGGGAATGCACGAGATCAGTGCGGGCAATTATGTGACGAGCATAAACGGGATGGTCCATCCCGACAGAATCATGTCAGAGCATGATTTTCTTTATATTTTAAACGGGACCTGGGAAATTTTTGAAAATGATACCGCATATTTTCTGAATACCGATGACCTGCTCATCCTTGCCGCCGGTCGTCATCATTACGGCAGGCAGCTCTGCAATCCCGGAAACAGACATATGTATCTCCATATCGTGCCGACCGACGCAGAAGCTCAGGCGGCAGATTTTCCTGATACCGACAGGCTCTTTTCCTGTCCAACTCTCATCCACTGCGGACACACGCCCCGTATACGGCAATATTTTCAGGATATCATTCCCCTCACGTGGACAGATGCTCCGGCGCAAAAGGATCGGGCTGCTCTGCTCTTTTCCCTGCTTTTGTGCGAGCTTTCAGCTCTTTCCACTCAGGAAACGGCTGCAGAACAGCCCGACCCTATTATCGAAGAAATCATGCGTCTTATCCGCTCAACACCTCAGACCTTCTTTTCTGCCGAAGAGCTTTCAGACCGTTTTTATATATGCGGACGTACCTTAAACAATCGTTTCCGCAAAGCATACGGCAAAACCTTTTCTGCGGTTCAGATGGAAACAAAGCTTGAAATGGTTCGTCAATTCCTTATTTCCCAGCCTCAGGCCCGACTGCGGGAAGCGGCTGCCAATTATGGCTTTTACGATGAATTCCATCTCAGCCGGGCGTTCAAGAAGCAATTCGGCATGTCGCCGTCACAGTACCGCAGCCAGAGGTAAATCCTATCCTATGAACCGGACTGCCTTTACCCCATGTGCCGGGACGAGTGACTCCAGCCTTCCATTTTCCGTTGTTCCCCTGCTGCCGTCCCACATATCGGTAAACGCCGCATCCTTAAGCCCGTCTTCTATCTCAGAAAGCTCCGCCGACAGATGGGCTTCCTCATCACTTAGATTAAACAGTGCGGCGCAAATGCTGCCGTCCTCTTTGTCCACGCTCTTCCAGACCGCCATCTTTTCATTTCTGAGTATCTGTGTCCCTTTGCAGGAGGCTTTCAGCCGTCCGAGGATATCCCTGTTTGTTAAAAGGGATAACGTCCAGTCATCCAGCTTCGTCAGCTCCGCGCCGATCATCATCGGAGACCTGAAAAAGCTCCAAAGCGTCATCATCGTTTTCTGCTCTTCCTTTGTCAGCCTCGTATTCCGCTCCTGCCCAAATCCTTTCCCGACTTTTCCGAGCGGCAGCATATCGCAGTCCGGATAGCAGCCCTGCTTCACATGATCCTGCCAGAGCTCGCAGCGTGCAAACATCGGGAGCAGGAGTTTCCAGTCGTCCCAGAAATCGTCCGTGATACGCCACATATTCGCATATTTGCAATACTGCCATGCCCGGTCGATGTGCGCCGGTCCGGGAGACAGACTCAAAACGATATTCCGCCCGCTCCTTTGAATCGCCTTATGCAGCATTTCCGTTTCAAGCCAGCCGTTAAAGTTATCGTTCCGATACAGCCAGCTGTCGCATATATCATCGCATTTGATAAAGTCCACACCCCACTGTGCATACATCTCTATGAGAGAATCATACCATGCCTGTCCCGCCTCATTATTCCTTACGCCGTACATATCGGGATTCCATCCGCAAATAGATGCCGGATCTGCCGTCATATCCGCAGTAAATGCGCTTCCATACACGGGCAGATGCTCCTGCGCTGCCTTTCTTGGAATACCGCGCATGATGTGGATACCAAATTTCAATCCCCGACTGTGTACATAATCTGCCAACGGCTGAAATCCCCTGCCCCCTGCGGACGATGGAAATCTTGCCGGAGACGGCTGCAGTCTGCCGTAATCATCCATTTCCAGATCGTCAAACGGAATGTATTGGAACTGCTCCCGCTTCGTTCCCGCGCCGTTGGCATACCACTGAATATCCACCACCACATATTCCCAGCCATATTCCTTTAAATTCGCCGCCATAAAATCCGCATTTGCTTTTATCTGCTCCTCATTTACAGTCGTATCATAATAGTCATAGCTGTTCCACCCCATCGGCGGTGTCTTTGCAAAACAATTTTTATCCATATCAAATACCTCTCTCCATCAGAATCTTGACCTGCTTGATATTCCTGATAAAACCATTATAATAAACAATATCAGGCTCTTCAAGAAGACTTCTTTGATATAGGAGGATACTTTTTTGATATCATATCAGTTTGGAAATTTTGGATTTTTAAAAGAGGACACACTTCCGGATGCGCCGCTTTTTCTGATGGATACAGGGGTGGAACGGCGTTGTGAGGAATCTTATTTTTTCGATAACCGGACACGCCCTGCCTATGAAGGTTATCTTCTGCAGTATACCTTAAAAGGCTGCGGCATTTATCAGGACGGGGAAAAAAGCTATCCCCTGCCGGAAGGACACGGTTTTTTCATCCGCATGACCCAGGAAGGACGCTACTTTCTGCCCGATACAGCCGGTGCGCCCTTTTCCCCCGGCTCCGGCATTTCTTCCGGTGAATGGGAATATTTCTATCTCCATTTTACAGGAGCTGCCGCCGCCCCCTTTTGGGCGGCAGTTCAAAAAATTACCGGATCAGTCTTTTCCATACCTGCCGCCAGCCCTGCTATCTCCCGTTTTTTCCGCTTCTTCCAAAAGTGCAGCGCTGCCCGCCCCCTCCCCTATGAGGGCGGCGAATTTCTCTACAGCTTCCTGTGCAGCCTGCTGCGCGCTCTTGAAAGCCCGTCAGAAGGAAATTCCCCTCTGGTACAACGAGCCTGCGGATATTTTCAGGAACGCTTCTCCTCTCTGTCGGGTATTGGTGAAGCTGCAGCCTTCTGCGGCGTTTCCCAGGAACATCTGACCCGCCTTTTCAAAAAAGAAACCGGGCAGACACCTTTACAGTATCTTACCCGGCTCCGTATTGAAAACGCTCTTTTTCTTCTTTTAAATACTTCCGAACCCGTTACCTCTATCGCACATGCCTGCGGCTTTGAAAACGGGAATTATTTTGCCCGTGTATTCCGCAGCTACTTGAACTGCTCCCCGGAGCAATACCGCCGCCGGCTGCGCTAGCTTTTTTCCATACATCCGTATTTTCAGATGCCTTTTAGGCACTTTTTATAGCATATGCAAAATATCACTGCAGATGCCGCCGCAGTCACAATCTCTGCAACAGGAAACGCGGCCCAAAGCCCTGTGATACCTATCAGCTTCGTGCCTATCCACGCAGCCGGAACAATTACTGCCAGATAACGGAGCATCGATATCATAAAGGAGGCAACGCCCTCCCCAAGCGCCTCCAGTGCACCGGAGGCTGTCACACTGATGCCGGATATCACAAAACCGAGGCTGATAATGCGAAGAGCTGCCGCGCCTTCCCGTATCGTTACCGCATCCTTCGTAAACATCCTCATTATCGGCTCAGGAAAACCCATGAACAATGCCATTCCTGCTCCCATTATCACAAGGATAAGAACGGTGCATACACCCAATATCTGCTTCATTCTCTGTTTTTCGCCCGCGCCGTAATTGTAGCTGAGCACCGGGCGCATCCCCTGCACGATGCCGCTGGCAGGCAGATAAATGAACGTCTGGAGCTTAAAATAAACGCCCAGAACAAGCACATACATCGCCGAAAACGCTCCTGCCAGTCCGTTTAACAGCGTCACCAGAAGGGACGGCAGCCCCATTGTCAGAGAGGACGGAATACCGACCATATACAGCCTTTTGCAAACGTCTCCTGTCGGTTTCATCAAACGTCTTGAAAATTCTATCCCCATTCCTTTTTTCAAAAAATAAACCACATACAGCAGCAATGACACAATCTGACCGATGACCGTTGCGACCGCCGCCCCGCGCACCTCCATCCGCGGAACCGGCCCCAATCCAAAAATAAATACCGGATCAAGCGCAATGTTTGTGATGCATCCTGCGGCAAGACATACTGTAGGTACGATCATATTTCCAAGTGACTGATAGATTTTTTCAAAAGCTATCTGCATTGTTACGATAACCGAAAACGACATTACAATAAATCCATATTCCAGTCCCCACCCGTAAATCTGTCCGTCCGATGTAAAAAGCTTCAAAAATAACGGCAGAAATGCTGATAATCCTATGGACAGACCAATACCATGAATGATACTTAAAAAGAATCCCTGCGACGCCGCTTCGCCCGCTTTCTTTTGCTCTCCTGCACCCAGATAAAATGCTGCCGCAGCGCTGATGCCGACACCAAAGCCGACGCCAATACTCGTTACAAGCATTTGGAGCGGATATACAAGCGAAACCGCGGTAAGCGCCGCTTCACCAAGCTGTGCCACAAACATGCTGTCCACAATATTATACAATGAATTGATGAGCATCGATACCATCATCGGCAGCGACATCGACAGCACCAGCGGCAAAACCTTTTTTTGTTTCATAAATTCCTGATCCATTCCATCCTCCCTTTCTCTTCACACAAAAAAAGGCTAAAATCCTGCTGTTTATCTCAGAAACAGCAAAATCTATAGCCTTCTTCCAGACATCTATTTCTCTTTATGAGTCGGCTCCGATGTTACACCCCGAAGTCCAGACCGCTAATCACTTTACCACATCTCCGTCAAAAACGCAAGGGAAAGTCTTGATTTTTCCCTCAAAATCGTGTATGCTTGTCTTTAGTCAAACAGGCTAAAATATCGTAATTTTAATCAGGAGGAAGAATCAATATGGGCTATCAATTGGTTATGATTCGCCACGGCGAAAGCGTATGGAACCAGCAGAATCTGTTTACCGGCTGGACTGACGTAGATCTGTCCGAGAACGGCCACAAGGAGGCTGCTCAGGGCGGCGTTCTGTTAAAGGAGGCTGGCTTCTCTTTTGATGTTTGCTACACTTCTTACTTACAGCGTGCAATCCACACAGCAAACCACGTTCTTCAGGAGTTAAACGAAGAGTGGATTCCCGTTGTTAAGACATGGAAATTAAATGAGCGTCATTACGGCGCACTGCAGGGTCTGAACAAATCCGAGACTGCTGAGAAGTACGGTGAGGCTCAGGTTAAAGTATGGCGTCGTTCCTTCGACATCCAGCCCCCGGCTCTTGAGCCTACTGATGAGCGCAACCCCGCTCTGCAGGCTCCCTATGCAAACGTAGATCCCAAGGAGCTTCCTCTTACAGAGAGCTTAAAGGATACTATCGCACGTGTTATTCCTTTCTACGAGGAGAACATCAAAAAAGATATGAAGGATGGCAAGAAGGTTCTGATCGCTGCTCACGGCAACTCCCTTCGTGCTCTCGTTAAATATCTGGACAACATTTCTGAGGAAGATATCACAGAGCTGAACATTCCTACAGGCGTTCCGCTTGTATACGAGCTGGACGATAACTTCAACGCGATCGGTCATCACTACCTTGGCGACCAGTCCCAGATTGAAGCAAAGATGAACGCTGTAGCAAATCAGGGTAAGAAATAATATTTCTAAGAAATAACTTCTGAATACCGGAATGCTATGAATATGAAAAGAGACGGCACGAGCGATTTTGTGCCGTCTCTTTTTTTATCCAAATACCGCGTCTCCCAGAATATACCCCGCTCCTACAAAAAACAGATTCCACACCGCCACACCCAGTGCCGAGCTGATCGTATATTTCCAGAAATCCATCTTCATCACACCAGCAGGGATTGATATCAGCGTCCGCATCACAGGGATCAGCTTTCCGATAAAAACGCCGATACATCCCCGTTTTTTCAGCATTTCAAAGTTTTTATCAATTTTTTCCTTATGAGACGGAAATTTTTTCAGATATTTTTCCAAAAGAAACGCCCCTCCCTTATATCCGAGCAGATATAAAAGCCAGCTCCCGCATACGCCCGCTGCGATCGTCAGGAGCATTGTCCCCAAAAAGCTTATCTTTCCATGCGCCGCCCATACCCCTGCCAGCGGCATGATAACCCCCGCCGGAAATCCCGGCAGATTCAGATATTCCAGAAATACGACTACGAAGATCGCTATCGCCCCATACTGCGTAAAATAATCGATAAAAATTTCTAAGCTCATTGTGTGCATCACTCCTTATCTGTGCTTAGTATATGACACAAAACGGAAAAACACCTGCAGAGATTCCGAAATTTTTTCTTAAGTCTAGGTCTATCCGCCCGCCCCATAATAAAAAACCGGCGCTATACAGCCCGAAAGGTTTTCCCTTTCCGGACCGCACAACGCCGGTTTCATAAGTTTACCAGAATGCTCTGTTTTTATTTATCCATAATGCTCGCATGGAACTCCTGCAGAGACTGCACCGGAAGCTTTCCGTCACGTTTTGCGGAACGGATTCCTTCTACGGTCGCCTTTGCAGCGGCCATCGTTGTAATATACGGGATACGGTTTTTAATCGCAGCCTTACGGATATAACTGTCATCCGTCGCTCCCTTCTTGCCGAGAGGAGTGTTAACGATGAGCTGTATCTTTCCGTTTGTAACCTTATCAAGGATATTCGGACGTCCCTCATCTATCTTGCATACCTTAAGTGCAGGAATGCCCGCTGCCTCTATCAGGTCACAGGTTCTGCCTGTTGCCATAATCTCGAAGCCACACTCATAGAAGCCTCTTGCAACATCCGCAACCTCAGCCTTATCTCTGTCATTTACAGAGATAAGTACGCAGCCCTCGGTAGGTATCTTGCTTCCTGCGCCTTCTTCTGCCTTGTAGAAAGCGTCACCAAAGTCTGTAGACATGCCGAGCACTTCTCCTGTAGAACGCATTTCCGGCCCAAGGACAGGGTCTACTTCAGGGAACATGTTGAACGGGAATACCGCTTCCTTCACGCCGTAATGGCTGAATTTCTTCTCCCTGAGCTCTGTTACAGGAGTCTTACGTCCTGTATAAGGCAGAGTGATGATATCTGTCGCTATCTGAACCATATTGATACCGCATACTTTGGATACGAGCGGAACTGTTCTGGATGCACGGGGATTTGCCTCTATCACATAAACTCTTCCGTCTTCAATCGCATACTGCATATTCATCAGTCCGACAACGCCCAGCTCTTTTGCTATCTTTCTCGTATAATCCTTGATAGTCTCAACCTGCTCGTCAGACAGTCCCTTAGGCGGAATGATACATGCAGAGTCACCGGAATGAATGCCCGCAAGCTCGATGTGCTCCATAACGGAAGGAACAAACACGTTCTCTCCATCGCTGATGGCATCCGCTTCGCACTCTGTTGCATGATGAAGGAATCTGTCTATCAGAATAGGACGGTCGGGAGTTACGCCTACCGCCTGCTGCATGTAGAACGTCAACGCCTCATCGTCGTAAACAACTTCCATTCCGCGTCCGCCCAGTACATAGGAAGGACGTACCATTACAGGATATCCGATTCTGTGGGCAGTCTCAAGCGCCTCTTCAACATTGACAGCCATACCTGCTTCCGGCATAGGAATTTCAAGCTTCTCCATCATCTCACGGAACTGGTCTCTGTCTTCTGCAAGATCAATTGTCTCCGGAGTCGTCCCAAGAATGTTAACACCGTATTTCTTTAAGTCTGCTGCCAGGTTCAAAGGAGTCTGTCCGCCAAACTGCGCGATCACGCCGACCGGCTTTTCTTTCTCATAGATGGCAAGAACGTCTTCCAATGTCAGCGGCTCAAAATACAGCTTATCAGATGTATCATAGTCTGTTGATACCGTCTCAGGATTGCAGTTTACGATGATAGTAGAGAAACCAAGCTTATGCAGCGCCTTAGCCGCATGTACGCAGCAATAGTCAAACTCGATACCCTGACCGATACGGTTAGGACCGCCGCCCAGTATCATGACCTTCTGTCTGCTGTCATCAGAAGGGCTCTTATCCTCTACATGGTAACTGGAGTAGTAGTATGCGGAATCCTGAGTACCGCTTACATGCACGCCTTCCCAGCCTTCCACAACGCCAAGCTCTGTGCGTCTTCTGCGGATATCCTCTTCCGGAATCTCCAGAATCTCGCTCAGATATTTGTCGGAGAAACCGTCCAGCTTTGCCTGCTTCAAATCTTCATCAGAAGGCAGCTTTCCGCGATATTCAGAAACCAGCTTTTCTTCTTCGAGCACCAGCTCCTTCATCTGCTCGATGAAGTATTCTTTTACCTTTGTCAGCTTGTGTATCTCTTCTACAGAAGCGCCCTTACGCAGAGCTTCATACATGATGAAATGTCTCTCGCTGCTCGGTGTTGCCAGCATTGTCAGAAGTTCCTTCTTTGTCTTCCGATCATAACCGTTCACATGGCCAAGACCATAGCGGTTCTTCTCCAGAGAACGTATCGCTTTCTGCAGCGCCTCTTTATAGGTCTTGCCGATACTCATTACTTCGCCTACGGCACGCATCTGTGTGCCCAGCTTATCTTCAACGCCCTTGAACTTCTCAAATGCCCAGCGCGCGAACTTCAGAACGATATAATCTCCACCCGGAACATATTTGTCCAGAGTGCCGTATTTGCCGCACGGAATCTCATCCAGTGTCAGACCGCTCGCCAGCATTGCGGATACGAGTGCTATCGGGAAGCCTGTTGCCTTACTTGCCAGCGCAGAGGAACGGGATGTTCTCGGATTTATCTCTATTACGACTGCACGACCGGAAACCGGATCGTGTGCAAACTGTACGTTTGTACCACCGATAACCTGAATCGCATCTACTATCTTATAAGCCTGCTCCTGCAGCTTCTTCTGAACGTCCTCAGAAATCGTCAGCATCGGGGCGGAACAGAAAGAATCGCCGGTATGGACTCCGACAGGATCGATATTTTCAATGAAGCATACCGTTATCATGTTGCCCTTTGCATCGCGGACAACCTCCAGCTCCAGCTCTTCCCAGCCCAAAATGGACTCTTCTACGAGAACCTGTCCTACAAGGCTTGCCTGAAGACCTCTCGAGCAGACCGTTTTTAATTCTTCCTTATTGTAAACAAGACCGCCGCCGGCGCCGCCCATCGTATAGGCAGGACGCAGGACTACCGGATATCCCAGCTTATCAGCGATTTCCAGCGCCTCTTCCACAGAGTATGCCACATCGCTTCTCGCCATTTCCACGCCGAGGTTTTTCATCGTGTTCTTAAATTCAATACGATCCTCGCCGCGCTCGATAGCATCTACCTGCACACCGATTACTTTTACGTTATACTTGTCCAGAACGCCTGCAGCCTGCAGCTCGGAACACAGATTCAAGCCGGACTGTCCGCCAAGGTTCGGAAGCAATGCATCCGGACGTTCTTTCTCGATGATCTGCTCCAGACGGTCTACATTTAACGGCTCGATATAGGTAATATCCGCCGTATCCGGATCGGTCATGATAGTTGCCGGATTGGAGTTGACCAGCACGATTTCATAGCCCAGCTGTTTTAATGCCTTACATGCCTGGGTACCCGAATAATCGAACTCACATGCCTGACCGATGATGATCGGACCGGAGCCGATAATAAGTACTTTATGAATGTCTTGTCTTTTCATAAGTCCACCCATTTTCCTTTCTTTTTCTTTTTTTATTCCCCAAAAACCCACTATATTCTACCACAATTTGCAAAAGACAACAAGAACTTTTTCTCGCTGATATCTGTTCCTACCGTCTCAGTTAAATCCGAAAAATTTCTGGCATATCTTATAGCCTTCCACAGATATCCAACGTCCCGTCTTTCCGGGCAGATTCATACAGTTTCCCAGAAGACCGTAACGCAGTTTTCTGTACATCTTTTTATCCTTCTGCCTGATATAAGACAAAATCTCTTTTTTCTTTTCAAGCGCTTCTTCCGTACCGATGCGGATAAGAAGGATAGACGACACTGTTGTGATGATGTCCAGATAACTGAGCATATATTTGAACATCGGTTTATTTGATGCCACCGACGCCTGCTTTTCTGAAAAATAATCAACCATCAGCTTATTTACTTTTATCTGCTGATCTATCCGCCCGGTCATAACCTTTTCATTGACCGACTGATCCGCACGTCCGATATAGTAACGATAAAAGTTCACATCCAGATAGTACATGTTCCGCACATACGGAAGCGGCTCGAATACATACAGATTGTCTACATAAAAGGTATGTTCCGGTAGTTTTAAACCGCATTCCCGCAAAAGCTTTGTCCTGTAGATGACCGAATGCATCAGAATATACTGTCCCACATGGAAACGTCCCACATCATTCCAGCCAAATATCCTTCCTTCCGGCAGTACATGCTTATAGCGCATGACTTTTTTGCGGCGCTCGCCTTCTTTTTCATAGACAAAATTGCTGATCAGCATATCCAGCGCCTGTTCACCGCCTATCAGCTCCCGCAGCGTATTCAGAATCGCCAGATAAGCGTCCTCCTTTACCCAGTCGTCGCTGTCTACAACCTTAAAATAGACACCCTGCGCGTTTTCTATTCCCGTATTTACCGCAGAACCATGACCGCCGTTCTCCTTATGGATGGCGCGCACTATCGTCGGGTACTTTGCAGCATATTCGTCCGCGATACGCGCAGTATCATCCTTTGAACCGTCATCGACCACGAGTATCTCAACGTCCTCGCCGCCGGGAAGCAGCGATTCGATACATTTTGCCATGTAATCCTGTGAATTGTAACAAGGTATCGCAATAGACAAAAGTTTCATAAAATCCTCTCATTCTGCCGTCCAAGCGGCACGCATTCCGTTTTTTCCCACCAATATAGATACGTTTTATCCCCGTTCCAAACTGTAAAAATACGTCGTACAGCTTATTTTTCACCTTCTCCTCTCAGCTTCATACTGCCAGTCCTGATACTCAAATATCCAGTATATGCCGAAAACGCTGACGGAATAGGATATTTTTCCTCCGTCTCCTGTGTTTCAACAAACATCAAAGAAGGATCTTTGTGCATAGGCTCCAGCCCGTCCACCAAAACCATATATCCGGTCATATGCCATTCTTTATGGGTAAAGATATGCTTTGACTCCGGCAGCTTCTCTATCCTGACAGCGCAGACTCCCTGTGCGCTCAGCCAGTCTTTCACTTCATCCAGGGAAGCCTTCCCCAAAAGTGACGGAAATTCATACATTCCCGCTAAAAGCCCCTTATTGGGACGCCGACGGATGACCGCCCTGTGTCCGTCCCGGATGACGAGTATCGTTCTGTATTCAACTGTCCTTGGCTTTTTTACCGCTTTTTTCGGATATTGCTGCCAGCTCTCCTCTATTCCTGCACGGCAAAATGTCTTCCACGGACATTCTGCACATTTCGGAGCTCCGTTCGGCAGACATACGGTCGCCCCCAGCTCCATCAGCGCCTGATTGAAATCACCGGGACGATCCTTTGGCATCACGGGCTTTAAGTCCTCCTCCACCCGCTTTCTGACCGAAGCCTCTGAAATATCGCTGTCATCTGCCAGCAGGCGCATAATGACCCTGAGCACATTGCCATCCACCGCCGGCACCGGATGCCCGAACACGATTGATGAAATCGCGCCGGCCGTATAACTGCCGATTCCCTTGAGTTTTATCAAATCATGATATTCCGAAGGCATCTTCCCGCCATGCTGCTCCACTATCTGCTGAGCCGCCGCCTTCAGATTCCGGGCACGACTGTAATATCCAAGCCCTTCCCAGAGCTTTAACAGCTCGTCCTCCTCCACTGCCGCCAGCGACTCCACATCCGGCAGATGC
>Mack_p2__coassemble_1660_pt1 | contig 13891 bp, 15 predicted proteins | sample Mack_p2__metabat2_low_PE_009 | metagenome-assembled genome bin Mack_p2 | reverse complement strand
CATGAATTTTTAGGCCTCAAGGTCGGCATTGTATTGAACAGCATGAAGCCGGAGGAAAGAAAGGCGGCATATGCCTGCGATATCACCTATGTGACAAACAACGAGCTGGGCTTTGACTATCTGCGTGATAACATGGCTATTTATAAAGAACAGCTTGTGCTGCGCGACCTGCATTATGCCATCATTGACGAAGTCGATTCCGTTTTAATTGATGAGGCGCGTACCCCGCTTATCATTTCCGGTCAGAGCGGCAAATCCACAAGCCTGTATGAGGCGTGCGACATTCTGGCAAGACAGTTGAAGCGCGGCGACGATGTGGGAGAGTTTTCCAAAATGGATGCTATCATGGGCATCGAGCAGGAGGAGAACGGCGACTTTGTTGTAAATGAGAAGGACAAGGTGCTTAACCTGACTGCGGAAGGTATCGCCAAGGTAGAGAAGTTTTTCCATATCGAAAATCTGGCGGATCCGGATAATCTGGAGATACAGAACAACATCATCCTGGCACTGCGCGCGCATAATCTGATGCACCGCGATAAGGATTATGTCGTAAAAGATGATCAGGTGCTTATCGTAGATGAGTTTACAGGGCGTATCATGCCCGGACGGCGTTATTCAGACGGTCTGCATCAGGCGATAGAGGCAAAGGAGCATGTGAAGGTAAAACGTGAGAGCAAGACGCTTGCAACCATCACCTTCCAGAACTTCTTTAATAAATTTGAGAAGAAATCCGGTATGACCGGTACTGCACTGACAGAGGAAAAGGAATTCCGTGATATTTACGGAATGGACGTTATCGAAATTCCGACGAACCGTCCTGTCATCCGTAAGGATCTGCATGATGCGGTTTATAAGACGAAGAAGGAAAAGCTCCATGCAATCGTGGAGGCTGTAAAGGAAGCCCATGCAAAGGGGCAGCCGGTACTTGTCGGCACGATAACAATAGAATCTTCAGAGGAGATTTCCGGGATGCTGCGCCGCGAAGGAATCCAGCACAAGGTGCTGAATGCGAAATTCCATGAGCTGGAAGCGGAGATCGTAGCGGATGCTGGTATCCATGGAGCGGTTACGATAGCAACGAATATGGCTGGTCGCGGTACGGATATCAAGCTGGACGAGGCTTCCAGAGCGGCGGGTGGTTTAAAGATAATCGGTACGGAGAGACATGAATCCCGTCGTATTGATAATCAGCTGCGCGGACGTGCAGGACGTCAGGGAGATCCCGGTGAATCCCGTTTTTATATTTCGCTGGAAGACGACCTGATGCGCCTGTTTGGTTCTGAGAAGATGATAACCATGTTCAATGCGCTGGGTATCCCGGAAGGTCAGGAGATAGAGCACAAGATGCTGACCAAGGCGATAGAGAATGCCCAGAAGAAGATCGAGGGCAATAACTTCGGCATCCGTAAGAATCTGCTGGAGTATGACGAGGTTATGAACGAGCAGAGGGAGATCATCTATGCGGAGCGCCGCAGAGTGCTGGACGGCGAGAGCATGCGCGACGTGATATATAAGATGATAACCGATATCGTAGAAAATACCGTGGATATGGTAATCGGGGAAGAGAATGATCCGGATGAATGGAATCTGAATGAATTAAATTCCCTTCTGCTTCCTGTTATCCCGCTTGCACCGATTACAAAAGAGCGTATCACAAAGCCGAAAAAAGACAGCTTAAAGCAGCAGCTTAAAGAAGAGGCTGTGAAGTTCTATGAGACAAAAGAGGCGGAGTTCCCTGAAGCGGAGATGATACGTGAAGCAGAGCGTGTGATACTGTTAAAGGTCATTGACCGCAAGTGGATGACGCATATCGATGATATGGACCAGCTTCGCCAGGGTATCGGTCTTCAGGCGTACGGTCAGAGAGATCCGCTGGTTGAGTACAAGATGAGCGGTTACGAGATGTTTGAAAATATGACGGAGGGCATCAAGGAGGATACCGTCCGTGTGCTCTGCCATATCCGTATTGAGCAGAAAGTGGAGCGCGAGCAGGTTGCAAAGGTGACCGGAACAAACAAAGATGAGACCGGCCCGAGAAAACCCGTAAAACGTGAACACATGAAGGTTTATCCTAATGATCCTTGTCCGTGTGGCAGCGGCAAGAAGTACAAAAACTGCTGCGGACGTAATAACTGATAAAGAATGGAAGGTTAGTATGGCGATTGTAGAATTAGACCAGATGAAGTTCGAGCTGACAGGCTATGAAAATACCCTTCATGAAGTGAAGGATTCTCTGGATTTAGACAGTAAGAAAAAGCGGATAGAAGAGTTGGAGATGGAAATGGAGGCACCGGGATTTTGGGACGACCCGGACAGCTCTAACCGCAAGATGAAGGAACTCAAAAATTTAAAGGATACGGCTGAACTGTGTGATAAGCTGGAAATGCAGTATTCCGACATCCTGATGCTCATCGAGATGGGACATGAAGAAGAGGACCCCGAGATGGTAGGAGAAATCCGGGCGGAACTGGATGAGTTTATTGAGGAGCTGGATGAGCTGCGCGTGAGCACGCTGCTTTCCGGTGAATATGACAGAGATAATGCAATTTTAAAATTAAATGCAGGAGCAGGCGGCACAGAAAGCTGCGACTGGTGCGGCATGCTGTATCGCATGTATACGCGCTGGGCGGAGAAAAAGGGATTTTCCGTGGAGGTACTGGATTATCTGGACGGTGAAGAAGCGGGCATCAAATCCGTTACTTTCCAGATAAACGGTGAAAACGCTTACGGATACTTAAAATCTGAGAAGGGCGTTCACCGTCTCGTGCGTATTTCGCCGTTCAACGCGCAGGGCAAGCGCCAGACCTCTTTCGTATCTCTGGATGTTATGCCGGATATCGAAGAAGATGTGGACGTTGAGATAAACCCCGACGACCTGCGCATCGATACCTATCGAAGCAGCGGCGCAGGCGGTCAGCACATCAATAAGACGTCGTCTGCTATCCGTATCACGCACCTGCCGACAGGTATTGTCGTACAGTGTCAGAATGAGCGTTCCCAGTTCCAGAACAAGGATAAGGCGATGCAGATGCTGAAAGCAAAGCTGTATCTGATGAAGCAGGAGGAGAATGCGGAGAAGCTTTCCGATATCCGCGGCGAAGTCAAGGATATCGCATGGGGCAACCAGATACGTTCCTATGTGCTGCAGCCGTACAAGCTTGTTAAGGATCTGCGTACGAATCAGGAAGTGGCGAATGCCGACGGAGTGCTGGACGGCGGGCTCGACCCTTTCATCAACGCGTATCTGAAATGGATCAATACAAAGGATAAGGCGCAGGAAGAATAAGCTGTTAATAAAACAGTGTGCATGATTGTGTTTTTTATTCAATAGAAAAGGAATTTTCCTGTCGAAAAAAGGTCTGACCGGACAGCCTCTTATAATAAAAGAGAGCAACCGGTCAGACTTTTTTATTTGATGGAGCGTATATTTTTTTGTCTGGAAAGACGGATCAATCTGACTGACCGCCTCCCACAAGATCCAGATAGAAGCAGGCGAGCGTCTGCTGACGGTACGGATAAACATAGAGCATTCCGATGCCGCAGGTAAAAAATGCGGCGAATGTCCAGGGCAGGAAGCTGAGCAGTAAGACAAAATAGCGCCATTTGTGCCCTTTCATCATCCGTCTGGAGCGGGCGAGACATTCCCTTGCAGTCAGCTCCGGGAAGTCCAGCATGATGAAAAATACCTGAGAATATAAAATCCTGACAAACAGCGCCACAGGAAAGAGCAGGAGCAGCGCTGCCAGCGAGCCGTACAGCCATGACAGCTTAAGTGTCGAGACATAGCGGTTTAATAAAAGCTGAGGAATCAGTTCGGGAAGAAGCATGAGCAGGGAAGGAAAAAGCTGTATCTGTATCGCTTTCCAGGGTTCATGCCAGAAACCGGTAAAAATGCCGCCGGCATATACCGGTTGTCCGCAGGCATTGCTGAGAAACATCCATGCGATGCCAACCTTGAATACGGCAAAGAAAACGCCGATGGCAAAGTTGATTCCATAATACAGGAATGTGCCGAAGGGCGGGGATATCTGAATCAGCGCCGAGGGGGCGACGATCATGTATTCCAGCAGCGACAGCGATAAAAATGCGCTGGCAAGGGGCAGATAATGCCCGAGAAGGGCCTGCCGTGCGCTCGCCTTTAGGGAAGCGCGGGAAGCGAATCGTTTCATATGACAGTTACCTCTTGTTTCTAAAGTTTATTGGGGAGACGCCGTTTCGGGAAACAGGTTGTCGGGGTCAATGCCGTAGCTTTCAAGTATCTCATCGGCAGTCAGCCCTGTCATCTGTTCGTATGTCTGGTTCATCATATCCCAGTATTGCTGCAGCGTTTCGGGAGAGGAAAAAACAACATAAAAGGCAAATACTCCGACAGCCAGATTGATGACAATAGCGCTGGAGGAGATGATAAGTCCCGCAAGCGCATTGTTCGACAGCTTCTGGCACCCACGGGATAAGAGACCGAGAAAGATAGAAAGGATGCCGAAAAAAACGGGAATCACAACAGTCATGGTCAGTGTGCTGGCGATAGCAACAATCGCAAGAACCAGCGAGGCAGCCGCAAAACCGCTGCCGGGCGGTTTGGTTTTAGGATACATAAAAAAGCCCTCCTGTATAGGGTAAAGATGATATGATATCGTAAGACATTCTAGCACTTTTCAGGGGGTGTTACAAGTGTCGAAAAAACTTGTAAAAAAATTTTAAAATAGTGCTTGACTTTTTAGATGAAACGCGATAGAATAATCTACGTTGCAAGGGACACGAGATGTTTTGAAGCAAGGATGTGCGCGTAGCTCAGCTGGATAGAGCGTCTGACTACGGATCAGAAGGTCGGGAGTTCGAATCTTCTCGCGCACGCTAAGTTGAGAGTCTGTGAAGTATCACAGGCTCTTTTTTTGCTTGATGGGAAATTTGATTTCATATCGTATAATAAAACACAACTGTATGTCCGGCGCGGGAACAGTTTTTGTGCGGCGGTATTTGGGGGCGTGACGGCTGCCGCAGAAAGACGGCGCAGAAAAGAGTTGATGGAGCGGATGGAGAGGGTGCTGGAGGCATTGGGGAATCTGGTGGACAACGCTATAAAATATACGGAGAGCGGCTCGGTGCGCGTGAGCGTTACGGAATAATGATGTATGAGAGCAAGGCGAAGGTACGGGCGGATTTCAGACAGTTCCAGGGCATGTTCGCAGTGATGGGCGGCACGCTCTGTGCGGTGATCGGGATGACGGGACGTCAGTTAAAGGCGATGCTCATATGGGAAGGGAGGCTTTCCAGACCGAGCATCGTGGAGCGGCTGAGGGAGTTTTAGGAAACGGCGTGCCGGGATTAAAAAATAAAAAAGAGCCGTATATTTTTCATGCCGGAGGCAATACTAGTCGTGTAACCAAAACATGACAGGAGGAACAAAACAATGGCAAAAAATGAACGTACTCAGAATCAGTCCAAAAACAATGCGGACAGCGCTCAGAAGAACCAGTCCAAAAACAGTGTGAAGGATTCCGAAACAGGAAACTGCAAGGATCGCAATAAGCAGTAAAGGATATGGCAGGAAAGACCCGGCAGCGCGCCGGGCCTTTTTTGCTATACGGCGCAACAGCTGTATAAAGCATCTGTTCTCCTTGACACAGCAGAGGCTTATCCGTAAAATGAAAGGAGATTCTTAACTGTTTAACATTTGCATTGCAGTGCAAAGAAGTATGGCGATAAGGAGATATATGAGAAAAATGGAATTGATCGCGCCCTGCCATTTCGGGCTGGAGGCGGTGCTGAAACGCGAAATCATAGATTTAGGATATGAAGTAAGTGAGGTAGAGGACGGAAGGGTTACCTTTTCGGGTGATGAAGAGGCGGTCTGCCGCGCAAATATTTTTTTACGGTCGGCAGAGCGTGTCCTGATAAAGGTCGGAAGTTTTCATGCGGAGACGTTTGAAGAACTGTTTCAGGGGACAAAGGCAATCGCGTGGGAAGAATATATTCCGGAAGACGGAAAATTCTGGGTGGCAAAGGCTGCCAGCGTAAAAAGCAAGCTGTTCAGTCCTTCGGATATTCAGTCTATCATGAAAAAGGCGATGGTAGAGCGTTTGAAAAGCGTTTATAAGACGGGCTGGTTTCAGGAGAATGGGGCGCCCTTTCCCATCCGCGTTTTTTTGAAAAAGGACGAGGTAACAGTCGGTCTTGATACCACCGGGGAATCTTTACATAAAAGGGGATATCGCAAGCTGACGGCAAAGGCGCCCATTGCGGAAAATCTGGCGGCTGCGCTTATTATGCTGACACCGTGGCGTGCTGACCGCATTCTGGTAGATCCTTTTTGCGGCAGCGGCACGTTTCCGATAGAGGCGGCGATGATGGCGGCGAATATGGCTCCCGGCATGAACCGGGAATTTACGGCGGAGGACTGGGCGCATCTGATAGGCAGAAAAAGCTGGTATCGTGCGTCTGAGGAGGCATTGGATCTTATCGTCAACGATGTGGAGACAGATATCCAGGGCTACGATATCGACGAGCATATGGTGAGCATCGCACGGGAGAACGCAAAGCTTGCGGGCGTGGATCATCTGATCCATTTCCAGAGAAGACCCGTGTCGGAGCTGTCACATCCGAAAAAGTACGGTTTTCTTATCACGAACCCGCCTTACGGCGAGCGGCTGGAGGATAAAAAAGATCTTCCGCAGCTTTACAGGACATTGGGCGAGCGTTTCGCAGCGTTGGACAGCTGGTCAATGTACATGATAACCTCTTATGAGAACGCACAGCAGGATATCGGGCGCAAGGCGGATAAAAACCGCAAGATATACAATGGCATGATGAAGACGTATTTTTATCAGTTTGCAGGACCAAAGCCCCCGAAAAAAACGGCTCAGGAGGAGAAGAGGCAGGGATGAGACAGATTATTTTTGCAACAGGGAATGAAGGTAAAATGAAGGAAATCCGCGAGATTTTGGAGGGGACGGATTTTGAAGCCATCTCTTTAAAGGAAGCGGGGATAAATATCGAAATAGAAGAAAACGGCAGGACATTTGAAGAAAATGCGCTGTTAAAGGCTGAGGGCATCAGGGATTGGTGCAGGAAAAACGGAGTTCCTGCCCGTCCTGAGCTTTCAGCGGACAAGGTGATCGTTCTGGCGGATGATTCCGGTCTGGAAGTGGATGCCCTGAATAAAGAGCCGGGGATTTATTCTGCGCGTTATCTGGGGTACGATACTTCCTATCGGGAGAAAAATGCCAACATCATTGGGCGGCTGGACGGCGTTTCCAAAGAGGAGCGGACGGCGCGGTTTGTGTGCGCGATCGCGGCGGCTTTCCCGGAGGGGAAGAGTGAAACGGCGCTGGGAACGATAGAGGGCTATATCGGCTGGGAAGAACGGGGAGAAAATGGGTTTGGCTATGACCCTATTTTTTACCTGTATGAAAACGACCGCTCTACGGCGGAGCTTTCGCCGGAGGAGAAAAATGCTGTCAGTCACAGGGGCAGAGCACTTAACCGGATGAAAGAGATTCTGGAAGGAAGATGACGGGGAATACCGATGAAAATACTGATTGTCAGCGATACGCACAGAAGAGACGGAAATCTGACGGGGGTCCTTGATATGGTGGGGACTCCTGATATGCTCATTCATTGCGGCGATGTGGAAGGCAGCGAGGACTTTATCAGAAGCATTGCCGGATGCCCGGTGCATATGGTTGCGGGAAACAATGATTTTTTTACGGATCTGAAAAAAGAAGAGGAATTTTATATCGGAGATTATAAGGTATGGCTTACGCACGGACATAATTATTATGTTTCAATGGGGACGGAGTTTATCCGTGAGGAGGCAAAGAGCAGGGGAGTGGATATCGTGATGTTCGGGCACACGCACAGACCGTATCTGGAGCAGGGAAAAGTGACTGTATTAAACCCCGGAAGCCTTTCTTATCCCAGGCAGGAAGGGAGAAGACCGTCCTATATTCTGATGGAGCTGGATGCGAAGGGACAGACGCATTATCATATAAATTATATCTGAAAAAAGTTTTTTAAAAAATTTAAAAAAAAGCGTTGACATATTCAGGAGTTTTATATATAATAACTCTTGCGTCACGGATAAGGCATTTAGTTAAGCGACGGGGTGTGGCTCAGCTTGGCTAGAGCGCCTGGTTTGGGACCAGGATGTCGCAGGTTCGAATCCTGTCACCCCGATATGACATGCAGGTGTAGTTCAATGGTAGAACACCAGCCTTCCAAGCTGGATACGTGGGTTCGATTCCCATCACCTGCTTTGACTGTGTAAAGACAGTCTTTTCTCAGGAAAAAGTCCTGTAAACGAATTACCAGGGCGATATGCTGCAACGTGTGTCCATAGCTCAGCTGGATAGAGCAACGGCCTTCTAAGCCGTGGGTCGGGGGTTCGAATCCCTTTGGGCACATTGGAAAATGATAGCGTTGGACATGCTTTGCATTACGTTTTCATTTTCATATGGTGGGTATAGCGCAGTTGGTTAGCGCGCCAGATTGTGGCTCTGGAGGCCGAGGGTTCGAATCCCTCTATCCACCTTCCTGGGCTATCGCCAAGCGGTAAGGCACAGGACTTTGACTCCTGCATTCGCTGGTTCGAATCCAGCTAGCCCAGCTAACATGGTACGGACGACGAGTGCGCCCGTCATTTAATTTCATGGAGCACTAGCTCAGTCGGTAGAGCACCTGACTTTTAATCAGGTTGTCGGGGGTTCGAATCCCCCGTGCTTCACTTATGAAGGCGCTGTAGGTTACAGCGCTTTTTCTGTATATATTTGTCAGGTCAATATCACCAGTCATATCGATTGGTGTATTTTTATGCGCTCAGCGCAGGTGTACGCGTTAGCGTACATTTTTTTTAATATCACGAAGTGGAGGAATGAGGAGAAGATGTTGCGAAATGTGGATATGTCGGAAATTTCCGACGGAAAATTATATGATGCGGGCGACATGGTAAAGGTTGGCTGTCAGGATTGTGAAGGCTGTTCGGCGTGCTGCTGCGGGATGGGAGATACGGTCATCCTGGATCCGAGGGATGTGTTTGAGCTGTCCAGGAATCTGGGAAAACGTTTTGAAGAGCTTTTGGAGGAGAGCCTGGAACTGCATGTGCAGGATGGAGTGATACTGCCAAATCTGAGGATGCAGGGAGAGAGGGAGTGCTGCACATATCTGGATGAAAAGGGACGCTGCAGTATACACGCATTCCGTCCCGGCATATGCAGGCTCTTTCCGCTCGGAAGGATTTATGAGGACGGAGGTTTCCGGTATTTTCTGCAGACAGGGGAGTGCAGAAAGGAAAGCCGGACGAAGCTGAAGATAAAAAAGTGGATAGGCATCCCTGATTTTAGCAGATATGAAAAATTCGTGGCGGACTGGCATTTTTTTGTGAGAGAGCTTCAGGAGAAGCTGATGGAAAAAAAGGATATGGAAGCGGCGCAGAAGATAAATCTGTATGTGCTGGAGCAGTTCTTTTTTAAAGGCTGGGAAGCGGAGGATTTTTACGGGCAGTTTGAAAAAAGGCTGGAGGAGGCAAAAAAACTGATATAAAAAACACTTGCGTTTACCGAACATATGTACTATATTAAACTTATAAAAAGAACATACGTTTGGAGTAAGAGCATGGCTTTTCATATCGCTTCGGGCAGGTCCCTGATGGAGAAACTGAATATCTTATCCGATGCAGCAAAATACGATGTGGCGTGTACGAGCAGCGGGAGCAGCCGCAGGGGAGACGGCAAGGGTATCGGCAATACGGTGAGCGCGGGGATATGCCACAGCTTTTCCGCAGACGGGCGCTGTATCAGCCTGCTGAAGATACTCCTCACGAATGAATGTATCTATGACTGCAGGTATTGCATCAACAGGTGTTCCAATGATGTGGAACGGGCGTGCTTTACGCCGGAGGAGATATGCAGGCTCACAATAGAGTTTTACCGGCGCAATTATATAGAAGGGCTGTTTTTGAGCTCGGGTATTTTGCAAAGCCCTTCCTATACGATGGGGCTGCTGTACCAGACAGTTTACCGGCTGCGTACGGAATATCACTTTCAGGGATATATCCATGTGAAGGCGATACCGGGCGCTGATCCGGAGCTTATCAGGCTTACGGGCTTTCTGGCGGACAGGATGAGCGTGAATCTGGAGCTGCCGACGGCCGAGGGACTTTCTCGGCTTGCGCCTAACAAGCACAGAAAGACAATACTGACGCCGATGCGTCAGATTCAGAACGGGATCGTATCGAATAAGGAGGAGCTGGCACTGTATCGGCATGCTCCGGAATTTGTGCCGGCGGGACAATCCACGCAGATGATAATCGGGGCAACGCCGGAACACGATTATGAAATCCTGACGGTAGCGGAGAGTCTGTATCGCAGATTTGATTTAAAGCGGGTGTTCTATTCGGCGTTCGTACATGTGAATGAGGATAAGGAGCTTCCTGTGCTGGCGGGAGGGCCGCCGCTTTTGCGGGAGCACAGGCTGTATCAGGCTGACTGGCTGATGAGGTTTTACGGATTTGGCGCAGAGGAGCTTTTGAGCCGGGAGCGGCCGGATTTTAATCTTTTTCTGGATCCGAAGGCGGACTGGGCCCTGCGCCATCTGGAGCAGTTTCCTGTTGAGATAAACAGGGCGTCATATGAAATGCTTCTGCGCGTCCCGGGGATAGGTGTCAAAAGCGCCCGCAGGATCGTGCAGGCGCGCCGGAGCAGCGTGTTGGATTATGTCCATTTAAAGAAGATGGGGGTCGTATTAAAGAGAGCGGTCTATTTCATTACATGCAGCGGCAGACAGATGTATCCGCTGCGGATAGAAGAGGACTTTATCACGAGGCAGCTCATAGACGACGGGAAAAGGCTGCCGTTCGATGCATCGGGAGCGACCTACAGGCAGCTTTCTTTGTTTGATGACCGCAATTTTATGATGGATCAGCAGGGAGTACAGCCGGAGGACGGCTGGATAAAAATGGCGGGGCAATAGGAGGGGCAGGATGGAAGAGACGATTTTGGTCTGTGAGGATTCGATAGAGGCGGTTTTGACAGCGATTTATCGTGCATATGAGTGGAAACTTGCCCCGGAACGGACGAAGATACAGCTCGGGGAAGAGGATCTGGTACTGTTTTCACAGTATCGGGAGGTAGAAAACGACGAGGCTCTGGCGCAGAAGGTGATGAATACTGTGAGGAGAAGGTTCGGGGAGGATGCATGGGAAGATATCGCCTATGCGCTGATGGCAGAAGCGACGGATAAGGCGACAGCGGTTTATCATGCAATCGCGGCAGGGATTTCCGGCAGGATCAGAGGGCCGCTGATGCAGGGACTTTCTGAGCCCGCGATATACAGGGTGTTTGAGCTGAGCAGGACGGTACACAGGGTCAGGCACAGGATGCTTGAATTTTTGCGTTTTCAGGAGTCGGAGAAGGGAGGCCTGTATGCGCTGATAGAGCCGGATGCAGATGTAACGGCGCTGATAATGCCTCATTTTGCCGACAGATTTCCGAGAGAGGATTTTATCATTGCAGACTGCAGAAGAAAGAAGGCGGGGGTTCATCCGGCAGGACAGGCGTGGTTTATGGTGCGGCTGACGGATGAAGAAAGAGAGAACCTTCTGCGGATGCAGAATCACAGGACGGATGCCCAGAGGGAGATGGAGGAACTTTTCAAGGGGTTCTGTCATACGATTGAAATCAAAGAGCGAAGGGATATATGTCTGCAAAAGCAGTTTGTTCCGGATAAGTTCAGACGTTTTATGCCGGAATTTCAGGAAGGGCATGCATAACTTCCTGTACGGGGGCAATACTGTGGAACAGACAGGCGGGGATTGCCTGTCCGGAAAGGATGGAGTATCATGGAAGCAGAGGGACTATGGAAGTATCAGATAAGGCTTGTGCCGGAAGAGATAAGCCGTTTTGTGGAAGCGGCATCCAGGTGTGATTTTGATGTGGATATCGCGTATAACAGTTTTGTCGTGGATGCCAAATCTATCGTAGGTGTGATGGGGCTGGACCTGCGGTATCCGATGTCGGTTGTATGTCACGGATATGACAGCAGTTTTGACCGGTATTTAAGGGACAGGGTGACAGAGGAGAAAGTGTGGAAATGTGGAGATAAGGATTTCGGTCAGAGGCCTGGTGGAGTTTTTACTAAGGACAGGGGATATCGATAATCGAAGAAAGACTGCGCCTGAGGACGCGATGCAGGAAGGCGGCAGGATACACCGGATGATACAGAGACGGATGGGGGCGGATTATCATGCGGAGGTATCGCTGCGCTGGATACAGGAATATGACGGCTATGAATTGGTTGTGGAAGGACGTGCTGACGGGATAATCGATACGGATCCGGTGACAGTGGATGAGATAAAGGGTACATACCGTGATCTTGAACGTATGAGGGGGCCGGAGCCGGTCCATCTGGCGCAGGCAAAGTGTTATGCGTGGATATATGGACATCAGCATGATATGGAGCAGATGAAGGTACGGATGACCTACTGCAACATGGATACGGAGGAGATACGTTACTTTGAATATATATATTCCATAAGGGAGCTGGGGGAATGGTTCGGCGGACTTTTGGATGAGTATCGGAAGTGGTCGGATGCAGAGATAGCATGGAAGAAGAAGCGTCAGGAATCTATTCATACCATTCAATTTCCGTTTCCGTACCGGGAGGGGCAAAGAGAGCTTGTGACCCATGTATATCACACGATATGCCATAAGAAGAAGCTGTTCATTGAAGCGCCTACCGGGGCGGGAAAGACGATTTCTACCATATTTCCGGCAGTCAAGGCAGTAGGGGAGGAAAAGGCGGACCGGATTTTTTATCTGACGGCAAAAACGATTGCCAGGACAGTGGCGGACGATACATTCGGGATATTGAGGGAGAACGGACTGCATTTTAAGACGGTCGTGCTGACGGCGCGTGATAAGATATGCTTTATGGAAGAGGCGGAGTGCAATCCGGAGCACTGTCCTTATGCGAAGGGGCATTATGACAGGATAAACGGGGCGCTTTATGAGCTGATGACCTCCGGGGAGCATTATGGAAGAGAGGAGCTGGAAGAATGCGCCGGCAGACACAGGGTATGTCCGTTTGAGCTGGGGCTGGATATCAGTCTGTTTTCAGACGGAATTTTGTGCGATTATAATTATGTATTTGACCCGCATGTATATCTGAGGAGATTTTTCGGAGAGGGGAGCGTACGGGGAAGGCATCTGTTTCTGGTGGATGAGGCGCACAATCTTTTGGAACGGGGCAGGGAGATGTACAGCGCCGTTTTGTATAAAGAGGACTTTTTGGCTCTGAAAAAGACGGTAAAGGCATATGATATCAAGATGGAGAAGCACCTTGAAAAGTGCAACCGGGAATTGCTTTTACTCAAGAGGGAGTGTGAGGACTGGTGTATTCCGGATACGATAGACGGTTTTGTGGAAGCACTCCTGAGGCTGGCATCATGTATGGAAGATTATCTTGAGAATCATGATGACAGTCCGGTGCGGAGGGAAATACTGGATTTTTATTTCGAGGTCAGCCATTTTTTGCAGATGTATGAACTGGTGGATGATAAATATGTGACATATACTCAGATAGACGGGGAGGGGCGGTTTTTCCTGAAGCTGTTCAATGTGGATCCATCGGCGAATTTAAAGGAATGTCTGGCAAGGGCGGTCAGCAGCATAATGTTTTCGGCGACCATGCTGCCGATACAGTACTATAAAAAGCTTTTGGGCGGGGAAGAGACAGATTATGAGGTCTATGCCCGATCGGTTTTTTTGCCGCAGAAAAAGGGGCTGTTCATTGCAGAGGACGTGACAAGCAGATATTCCCGGAGATCGGAGCAGGAGTATGACAGGATAGCGGCATATATTCATCAGGTAGTCGGAGAGCGGCATGGCAACTACATGGT
>Mack_p2__coassemble_1592_pt1 | contig 14510 bp, 9 predicted proteins | sample Mack_p2__metabat2_low_PE_009 | metagenome-assembled genome bin Mack_p2 | reverse complement strand
GCTCTTCCTTCTCCCGCGCCCCAAAATACTGGGATACCATGATGCTCGCCCCTACTGAAATACCGATAAACAAAACGAGCAGAAGATTCAATATCGGGCTGGCGCTCCCCACTGCCGCGAGCGCATTGTCGCCCACATATTTTCCGACAACGATAGAGTCCACCGTGTTATACATCTGCTGCGCGATATTTCCGATGAGCATCGGTATCGCAAACAGTATTATCTTCTCCCAGGGCGCCCCTTCTGTCATATCTGTGGGCGCAAACAGTTTTTTCAGCATATTCCATCTCCTCTTCCTGTATTTTTCTCTGCTCCTTCTATTATAAGATGTTTTATTTTGTTTGACAATGTAGTATCATGTACATATCAGGAAATTATATTAAGGAGGCATTTATGAAACACAGATACCCGTCCCTTCTCATCTTTGACCTTATCCTGTTCACCATACTGCTCCTCATGCCGTCTCTTTCCGGTTTTCCTGCGGCACTCCGTTCGGTGCTGCTCATTCTTTCGGGTCTGGCTGCCGTCTGGCTGCTCATCCTTATTTCCCGTTGCAAAGAGACTGTTTCTGGCGTCGTCTTAATAAAGCTGGAGCCCACCGACCGCTTTAATCCCTCCCAGTATCTGTCCAGAGGAGGCTCTCCATGTGCGGGCTCTGACGGAAAATACGAAGTGACCTTCCGCTTTCCTGACCAGACAGAGCAGACCTTTTCTCTGTCCTCGCATCAGGCTCAGAAGCGGCATGCGCGGACAGCTTTGTTACAGAGACCATGTATATCTTTCCTTTTCTGCCCAAAACAAGTAAAGAAGTAAAGCAACACGCCCCGATAGATTCTAAACAGCGCGTCCCGATACTTTTTAAGCATCGGGACGCGCTGTTTTATCTGTCTGCCTGACGGCGTATTTACTTTATGCGGCACTCCCCAGCGCGAAGCCCTTCGGCATCCGCACGGATGATAAGCTCCTCATCCATATGCTCCGTGATACACAGGGCAAGTCCGTTGAAAGTCGTCCGCCTGTCTGCCACATCCGGTTCATGGCACGCAGGGTCTCCGTTTCCAACGCCGCAGATATCTCCACCTTCCACATAGAATACAACCGGTATACAGCTATGCGGACATAAATTTCCGTCACAGTCAACAACCTTTACCGCAAACAGCTGATGCTGTGTTCCCTGATAGATGCAGCTGATTTCCAGATGATCCGGCTCCTTTGCGGTTCGATGTGTTTCGCGTACAACCTCTTGTCCATTTCTATAACCGACTGCACAAAGTTCTCCCGGTTCATAACAAAGATCCCACGAAGAAATTTTACCGGGCAGATGGACTTTTCTTCCCTGGCTGACTCCATTGACAAAAAGCTCAATCTCTTCACAGTTGGAATATGCCTCAAAATGGAGCGTTTCCCCTTCCTTCCCGGTCCATGTCCAGTGCGGAAGTACATGTACAAGCGGTTCTTTTGTCCAGATACTCTTCCAGTAATAAAATACGTCCTTTTCAAAGCCGCAGAAATCCATCGCGCCGTAGCTGCTCACTACCGCAGGCCAGTTCCACGGGAACGTTTCCCCTCTGTAATCAAATGCCGTCCAGACAAACATTCCTCCCAGCTCCGGTGTTTTGATACGGTTATTTGCATAGCAATTGGTCAGCTTCATAGAAGCTATCGCGCCGCCCATCGTTCCCGGGTCGATGCCGTTTTTCCGCATCAGCTTTGCATAATAGCTTTCTCCTTCATAACAGTCGCACCAGCCCTGCTCCGGGGCATCTTCATAAATTCCCCGCGTTGAAAGAAAGCTCGCGTCCTCTGTCGCCATCACACGGACATCCTCATATGCATCCGCCAGAGCTCTCGCTTCTCCGCTGTCATAATTATAACCCGCCACGTCCGCTATCAGCTGATACTCCAAATCCCCTCTTCCGAACTGTGTCGCCGTCGTAAACGGCCTGTCAGGATCCAGCCCCTTTCCAAGCTCTATCATCCTTTTTAAGATACGTTTTCCCTGAGGTATCAATTCGCAAAATTCCTCATTTTCAAGACAATACATATAGACGCAGGGATGGTTTCTGGATGACTTTATCATGTCGGTCAGACTGTCGCAGCTTTCCTTTGACATATCAAAATACCGCGTCTCATTTAAAACCAGAATTCCCATTTCATCACAAAGCTCCAACAATTTTCTTGAAGCGGTATGATGACTGGAACGATACGCATTTCCTCCCATATCCTTGATACGCTGAAGGCGATATCGCAAAATATCCTCTGAAAGAGCAATCCCCACTCCCGCAAAATCCTGATGGACACAAACGCCTTTCAGCTCAACAGGCTGTCCGTTCAAAATCAAACCATTCCGTGTATATACCGCACTCCTGATACCAAAGCGCTGTTTATAACAGTCCGTTTCTTTCTCTCCCTGCACGATCAGCTCTGCTGTATACAGCTCAGGATTTTCTGGTGACCATACGCGCAGATCGTTCAGTACAACTGTCATTTTTACTGTTGTATCGCTCAGAGGTCTGATTTCTCCCACAGTCTTTGCCACTGCAACTTCATTGTGCTCCGGATCATAAATCACCGCCTTTACTTCTGCCTTCTCTACACGGTTTCTTTCATTTTGCAGTTCCACCTCAATATGAAGTTTTGCCTCTCCGGACTCTATGATCTGCGACCGTACAAAGCATCCGTCTTTTGCCACATGGACCCCGGGCAATACCTTCAGCCATACATCCCGGTAAATCCCCGCTCCTTCTCCCCACCAGCCTTCCGGCACTTCACACGTTGTCTTAACCAGAATAACGTTCAGTCCTTCATCACCATAGAGCACATGCTCTGTAATATCCAGTTCAAATGCTGAATAACCCGAAAAATGTTCCCCGATCCTGCTGCCATTTACCCAGACGATACAGTCTCTCATGACTCCTTCAAACTGTATCACAATCCGTTTTCCTTCATCTTCCGCCGGAAGCCGGAATGTTTTCCGGTAGTATGCTTCTCCATTCGGCAGGCAATCACCGCCCAGATTATGCAGCCCCGTTCCGGAAGATGCCGCTCCCGGATTAAAATAATCCTGTCTGATTCTCCAGTCATGGGGCAACGATACCGGTTCCCAGGTATCTGTCAGCGTCTCTGCAAGGTTCATACAGGCATTCCCCGCTTTTTCTCCTGACTGTCCAAAAATTGCCCAGAATCGCTCCGGCAGCGGATAAAATCTTCCCTCTTCATTGGTTGCGTTGGATGCTCCTCCACAAACTCCGCATTTACTCCGTCCTTCCGCAATTACCTGCTCCAGTTTTCCCGGGTGAAAATACCATCCATCATTAAAATTTCTTTTACGTTCCATATGTATCCCTCCTGATTTCTGGACACATGCCCCGGTTGTCATCTTCCATACAACCGGGGCATACTTATCGATCCTTTATTCTGCTTCTTCTGAATCCAGCTCCATACCGGCCGTCTCTTTTGTTGTAAAGGCAAGGAAAAGCATTCCAATACCCATTGTGATCACTGCCCCCCACAGACACAGGCTCTTTAAAGGAATCATCGTTACAAGCGTTGCATACACAGCGGTTGAAGCAAATGTAGCAACCAGAATGATCACTGCATTTACTGAAACGATCGATGCCCTCAATCTTGTAGGCGCAATTTCACTCATCATCATGGTAATCGTATTATTGGATGTCCAGTAGCTTCCGATTGCACCACCCAGAAGGAGGCCGACTGCCACAGGATTCATGCCATTTCCGGAACCGATAATAAAGCCAACCTGACATACCAGCGCAATAATACCAAACAGGATCACTGCAAACTTTCTGCCCATTTTGTCACTGATAAATCCGCTTATGAACAGAAGCAGCGCCCAGGAAATCGGGTAAAAGAACAGTGCATTTGTTACAGCTTCCGTTGTCATTCCGCCCATTGTCATAACCGATTCATAAAATCCTGTAAATGCCATCATACCGCACATGAACAGGCAGGTTGCGATCATCTGATTACGCATTTCTTTGCTCTTTATGATTGCTTTGAATCCGGCAATCATACCAGCCTTCTCTTTTTTAGAAGCGGCTGCAACATCAGGTGCATTCAGCTCTCTTTCCAGTGTTTCGATTCTTCTTTCCATGAACACCTTGGATTCCCGGGAAGCAAACATTGCAATCACACCAAGGATAATACCTGCAATCGCAGGAACAAGATAAATCATTCTCCAGTTGGATGCATCTGAAGTAAGGAATGTTCCTCTCACAACTGCGATCAGCACGATTCCGACTGTTCCGATTGCTTTTGTTACAGAATAGAATACACCGCGCTTGTTATCCGGGGAAACTTCCATAATATACAGCACCTGGAAATCTGTTGCAGTAAAGAAACCAACCACTGCACGTCCCAGGAAATAAATCGTTGCATTCGGAGCCACTGCACAGATCAGCATGCCTGCGCCCATTCCCAGTGCACTGATGACAAAGAACGGCTTCCTTCCATATTTATCAGATAATGCCTTGAACACCGATGCCATGAGGGATGCTACCAGTGTCAAAAGTGAAACAATTGACATCAGGGAAAGTCCTGTTGTATAATCTACCCCCATCTGATTGACAAACAAATCGTTGATGACAAATGACTGAATCGCCCCCGATGAGCTGCTGGCATATTCATCCAGCAGATGAACGAGTGCCACCATCACGATGAGTATCGCCATATACCCCTTATACTCTGGCTTTTTCTGCTCTCTTTTCCATTTTTGGATCTCCGCTTCCTTTTTTTGTCTCTGGTCTTTTTTCGCCATTATAAAACCCCTCCTTTGTTTATCCTGTTGACAATGACCATATATGCATGATACCTTCAATATATATTTTCTTCAATGACACCAGCTGGACAGGAACTTTATTTGTGTATCATTTTTTACATATTTATACCAGAGGAATATCACATGACCAATCTGATCTCATCCAGACAGAACTTTGACATCCGGAGAATTCTGGATCTTTATTCCGATATTTCTGACACTTCCAAACGGCCAGACTCCTTTGTCCGCTACGGAAAAATGCAGGCACCCGTCAGCATCAGCATCTATCGTGCGCGAGAAGGAAACGGCTCCTATCTGATCGCAGATCGTGACGGAGCAAGATCAACTACATGGAGCGCAGATACTTTAGCACAGCTGGATTCTGTCGCTCCGCTGGAAAAGAGATATCACAGTCACGACTATTTTGAACTTTTATATGTTTTGGACGGAGAAGTGAATGAATGGATTGAAGAGCAGTGTATTTTGCTTCACCCCGGAGACTGTATCCTGTTGGATAAAAATATCCGGCACGTAGAAGAATATTTCCAGAAAAACAAAACTTCAAGCTGCGCATTTATTTCGATGGACGATGAATGTGTCAAACTCCTTGCTTCCAGTGAACTTCCTTATGAAGCGCCTCAAAGCATTTTGCAGTTTCTCCTCTCCCATATGGAAAATGAAGAAACAACTCTGAAATCCTTCTGCCATTTTCGTCCGTCCAAAGCCTCCGTCTCTTCTGTTTCTCCTGCAGAAGAAGAAATGAATGCAATTCTTTCCGAGCTGACAGAACGCCGTCCCGGTTTCATTCTGATGATCCAGGCTCACCTGAAACGCCTCCTCGGTATTCTGGAAGATCCCCTTCAATATGAACAGGTTTCTGCATTCAGCATGCAGGGACGCCGGGAAGAACTTCTGGCTCAGATTGCTCTTTTAATGAAATCTTCTATGGGACTGATGACCAAAGAAGAACTTGCAAGGCGCATGAACTATAATGCCGCCTATCTTTGCCGCATCATTAAGGAAAGTCTGGGAAAAAGCTTTACACAGTATCGGCTTTTTGTACGCCTGAAGGCGGCAGAAACACTTCTTACAGACTCAGATCTGACGATTACTGAAATCTGTGAAAAACTGCAGTTTACAAATAGAACTTACTTTTATAAAGCTTTTGAGCAGACCTTCGGCGTTACACCAAATGAATTCCGTCTCCAACGGTAAAAAATCCGGCATCTCTGATTGTTATCCATCTCAGAAATGCCGGATTTTTATTCCGTTCTCATTGCTTTCCTGTTATATTTTTTGGACCGTGTAACTGAAAAACACCTTACTCTGCTTTGATTCCCTGCGCTGCTGCTGCCTCATTTACCTCTGTAAGCATCTTGGAAAGTCCCTTGCTTTCATAGTTTGCCAGCAGATCGTCCACCATCTTTTCGACAGGATCTGTTCCCATCATAATCTGAAGCAGATCATCGTTGGTGTTATAAACGAAGGAATCTTTCAGAGGAGTGGAAATAAACAGCACACTGTCATAATATTTCGGAAGCGTTCCGTTTTGTACCGCATCCTCATGACGTTCTTCATTGAGCTTACGATATTCTGCCGGAATCGTGGACGGGAAGGACATATCCCATGTTTCCGGATTCCACATCGCCAGTGCGGAGATATTGGAATTCACGTTGCAGAACGTATATTTGTCAGAAAGATTCACGCCCTCTTTCATTACAACGTTGCCGTCAACCAGATCATAATCTTCTCCTTCAAAGCCACAGAATACAAGGCGGCTTCCCTCTTCTGAATACAGATAGTCATACAATCTGCAGATTGCTTCCATTTTTTCATCATCTACATTAGAGGAAATATAGGATTCAGACCATGCTTCCGTATCAATAAAGTAATACTTATTTCCGTCTTTGGAGGGATAAAGCTTTGCAATGCGGTTGTCTTCCAGGAAACTTCCCTCTCCGTAAAGAGCATCATAATCACGGCCTATATTATCATATAATCTTGCCGGACCGGCCCATGCAAATACCATTGCCGCACTCTGTCCCTGTAAATATTTTTCTTTGCTTGTTTCCAGTTTTGCCAGCGCAATATCCTTTTCAATCACGCCTTCCTCATACATATCGCGCCCAAACTGCATAGCGCTTACCATCGCGTCGCGATCTGCAAAGTAACTGGGTACAAACTGGCCATTTTCATCTGCAACCCATTTCTTATCAATAATACCGGCATAAGGATATACGAAGCCGCCGATCAGTTCCGGCAGTGCCTGTGTCATACCGGAGACATTTTTACCCTCAGGATCCGCTTCTATGATCTTTTTGATCATATCACAAAATTCCTCATAAGTTTCCGGCTCCTTGGTCACACCTGCCGCCTGTGCCAGATCCCAGCGATATACAATGTTTCTGTCCAATACGCTATAGCTGATATCTCCGTATGTGGTTCTGGGGATCATATAAAACTTGCCGTCTCTTTTGGCTGCCTGGGCCCGTTCCATCTGCATATGCTCTTCCAGACTCGGATATGCGCTCAGATCATCCGGCAGCGCCCGGATGACGCCCTGTTCAATCCAGTTGCTGTAAAAAGACTGCCCCACAAAATCGCCTACAAAAATATCCGGCAGCTGCCCGTTGGTTGCCCAAAGCTGTACTTTCTGAGAAGCATCATCCCAGGTGATATTCTGAGGAACCAGTTTTACACCTGTCTTTTCTTCCAGCTGTTTCAGGATCGGATCATCCGGGTTTGCAAGGCCATCCTCTGCGCCCCAGATTGCAACGCTTACCTCTACCGGTTCTGCAACAGCCTCGGCATTCTCCGGCTCTTTATCCGTACTGTTATCCGTTTGCTCTGCAGCTTTTGTTTCTTTCTGTTCCACAGCAGTTTCTTCTGCTCCGCCGCAGCCTGCCAGCATTCCGGCAGCCATCGCCGTACTCAGTACCATTGCCAAAATCTGTTTTCTTTTTTTCATACCCTCGTCTCCTTTTCTTTTTTAACCTAAGGACAGTTCTGCCCATTGTTTTCCATTATTCTTTTACTGAACCGATCATTACGCCCTTTACAAAATATTTCTGTAAAAACGGATACAGACATAAAATCGGTACCATTGTCACCACGATTGCAGCCATCTGAACAGACTGTACAAATACTTTATCGCCTGACATCATATTCTGCGCCTGGCTTCCAAGCTGCGTATTAAAGCTTACCAGAATATCCCTCAAATAAATCTGCAGAGGCTTGATATTTTTATCATTAATATAAAGGAAAGCCTCCCACCATCCATTCCATCTTTCTACGGCATAAAACAGTGCAAATGTTGCCATAAACGGCTTGGAAATCGGCACAAAAATTTTCACCAGTATCGTCCATTCATTCGCGCCGTCTATTCTGGCAGCCTCCTCCAGACTGACCGGAAGACCTGCAAAATAGTTTTTCATAATAATCAGATAATAGGTGCTGATCATTGTCGGCAAAATCATACACCATATCGTATTATCCAGCTTCAGATTGCAGACCACCAGATAAGTCGGTATCAGTCCGCCCGAAAACAGCATGGTAAACAAAATCGCACTCAGGAAAAAGTTTCTTCCCATCAGCCGTTTTCTGCTCAATACATATGCGCCAACCACAGAAAGGATCATATTCAGGCTGGTTCCCACAATCGTCACAAACAACGTGGTTCCAAGAGATTTAAAAAAATATACATCCTTGATGATCGCTTTATATCCGGTCAGATCGAATACATGAGGATATAAATAAGGCGAATACTTTGCGCTTGCCACCGTATTGGAAATCGACACGATCAAAACGTTATAAATCGGATATAATGTAATCAGCGCTAATATTCCAAATATTATGTACAGACATATTTCAAAGGGCATCAGTCTGCTTTTTTTCTTTGTTTTCATCTCTGATCCCTCCCCTAAAACAGCCCGTCTTCTCCAAGTTTGGTCGTAATCTTATTTGCCCCATATATCATAATAACTCCGATTACCGACTTCAATAATCCGATTGCTGTTGTATATCCAAAATTAGTTCCTACCATAAAGGACTGCCGGTAAACATAAGTATCAATAATGTCGGCTACCGGATATACCGGCGAAGAATACAGATTAAAAATCTGATCAAAGGATGCTCCGCTCATAATACCGCCAACCTGCAGGATCAGCATAATACATACTGTACTCCTGATTCCCGGCCATGTAATATGCAGCATTTTCTGAAAACGGTTTGCTCCGTCAATTCCCGCCGCTTCATACAATTGCTGATCGATACTCGTCAATGCTGCCATGTAAATAATGGAATCCCATCCAAATTCTTTCCATATATTTGAAATCCAGATAAACGGCCGGAATGATGTCAGAGACATCAGCGGGGCCACCTCCTCCATTCCCAGCCCCCCGAGCACCTGATTGATAATACCGTTTGATGCAAACATATTGATCAGGATTCCTGACAGAACAACCCAGGAAATAAAATGCGGGAATGTAAAAACGGTCTGGAAAAATTTTTTTGCCCTGGGATGCCGGATCTCATTCAGAAGAATGGCTACAATGATCGGAACCGGAAAATGAAACAGCAGTTTTCCAAAGCTGAAAATCAACGTATTTTTGAATGCCCTCCAGAATTCTGCATCCCGAAACATCGTCTGGAAATGTTCCAGCCCTACCCATGGACTTCCCCACATTCCCACATCATACCGGTAACTTCTAAATGCCAGCGTAATGCCCCCCATAGGCAGGTAACAAAATATGATATACCACAAAAGCACCGGAACCAGAAGCGCATACAACATCCAGTCATTTTTCAGACGCCTCTGAATTCTTTTTGGGGATATCTTCTCACGTGATCCCTTCTTTTTCATATTACACCTGCTCCCTTCTTGATGATGACATTATTATATCTCCTGCCGCTGCTTTTCCCTATGGAAAAATACTATGGATTTTATGGACAAAAATAGATTCCCTTAATTCTTTTATGCAATTTCTTTATTTTATATGTCAAATATGGAATATTTTTAGATAATATTTTCATTTTTCCATATCCAAGCCCTGACAATTGTGATATACTCCATAATATCATCAAGGAGGCTGACATGAAAAAATTCTTTCAAAAACCAATCCAGAAACAATTTCAGATCATTCTCTGCTGCCTGATTACAATCGGCCTGCTGCTCTCCTCCCTTTGTTATATTTTATTAGACCGTCTGATGACGCAGAATGCTTCTGCATATGCTTCCAATACAGCGCATAAATTTTACAGTGAAATGGATTTTTTATTCGCAAGAATCGATTCCATATTTAACAGTCTGCTATTTGACGAAAATATCGAACGTTTTCTGAACAATCCCTTTTCTCCGGAAACCCCTTCCTACCTTACCTCTCTTCAAACTCAGTTTTCTTCCTTCAGTCTGATGAATCAGGATTTGGTAGAAATTGCGCTTGTTTCTCCTCAGATGTCATGGTCAAATTATTTTGACTCCAAAACGCTGCATCAGTTTTCTGACGAATTAAACGGCATCTACGGCACCCACTGTTTTGGAATCCGTTCCACTTCCCTGTTTACCAGCAGCGCCAGCAAAAAACCAATGCTGATCTTTGGTCACAATGTTTACGGGATGCATGATGCATCTTTATATGGAGATTATCTGGGAAGCATCGTCTTGTCCATCGATCTTTCACGTTCTTCCATTACCCCACCGGAAGGTGATCGCTCTTCCACTTTCTTTTTTCTCCGTGACCAGACCGGGAATCTTTTTCCGTTTAATTGTTCTCCGGAGCAATGCAGCACGATCATATCCCAGATGGATCTGCTGTCTGACACGGCCGCTTCCTATGAAACACAGGATTATCTGATTTACGCCCAATATATGGAAAAAAGCGGACTTTCCATGGTCAGTGCCATGAATCGGCATGAACTGAATCATGATATTTTTCGTGCAGTAGGGATTCTGATCGGTATAACTACCCTTTCCCTGACTGTCATTTTTCTTTTAATGTATCTGATCTTAAGCGGAATCATCCATCCTTTGCAAAAGCTCTATCTCTACATCAACAAAATTAAAAAGACACCGCTTTCCCCTGATCGGGAAATTCTGATGCTGACAGGATGTTCCGAAATTATCAGCATCAGTGAAGCATTCAATGATCTGCTGGAAACACAGATTCAGCTCAATCAAAAGCTTCAGGACGCCACCGTTAAATTATATGAAACCAAGCTGGGATTAAAGCAGGCTGAACTGGATTTTTTAAGAAGTCAGATCAATCCTCATTTTTTATATAACACACTGGAAACCATACAGGCACTCGCAGCTGAGCATAATGTCCCTGAAATTTCTGATGCCTCCAGCGCTCTGGGAAAGCTTTTACGCCACAGCATCAAAGGAAAATCCGTTATTCCTTTTGCTGAAGAACTGGAACTTGCAAGGGCGTACCTCACGATACAAAAGCTCCGTTTTCCCAATCGCCTCAATGTGCTGGAAAGCGTACGTGAAAATACGCTGCAAATCCCCGTCATGAAATTATTGCTCCAGCCGCTCATTGAAAATGCCGTCTTCCATGGCATCGAACCCAAACCAGACTCTTCCACCCTGTATTTGGGAGCAAGACTTGACGGAAATGATCTTCTGATCAGTGTGTATGACGACGGATTCGGGATTGAGCCAGACAGACTCTCGGAAATCCGGACTGCTTTGGAAACATCATCCGGACATAACACAGAACATGTCGGTCTGATCAACGTGCAGCACCGCATCCGTTTACGATATGGCGCCCCCTATGGCCTTACGCTCTCCAGCGCTCCCGGAGAAGGAACCCGCGTAACCGTCCGGCTTCCGGCATCTCCTCCGGACGATTTTTTATAATATTATCACCGTCAAACCCCGAAAGGATTTTTTATTATGTTAAAAGTATTACTTGTTGATGATGAACTTCGCATCTTAAATCATTTAAAACTTTCTATTTCATGGGAAAGCCTTGGACTGTCAATCATCGACTGCGCTTCTAACGGCCAGGAGGCGCTTTCCATTCTGGACAAGCAAAACGTCGATCTTCTGATCACCGATATCCGCATGCCCGTTATGGATGGTCTCGAACTTTGTCAGCATGTCCGGGAGCGCAATACCGATATTCAAATCATTCTGTTAACCGGATATTCGGATTTTGAATATGCCCGCCGCGCCATCGAACTGCAGGTCACTGATTATTGTCTAAAGCCCATCGATACCGCAGCGCTTTCGGAAATCCTGCGCAGATGTGTCCGCAAAAGCTACAATCCCACTCATGCTGATGCACTGCTTGACCTCATCGAAGCCGGAAATTCCGATGAAATCAAACAGGCTTTTCATGATCTTGGCATACGCTCCAACCACGTGTATCTTGCAGGCTCAATCGGTGTTCACAACATTGAAAAGCAGCTGCATGCCGATTTATCCTTTAAAGTCGGCAAGCATAAATATCTGTATTTTTCCAGCACTCCCTTTGACGAAAATGCCGCTTTAAAAATCATCGCATATGCCAGCGGGCGCTGTGGTATTGGTCTGCCCCCGCTGCCTTTTTCCTTTCAGGAACTTACGCACGCCATTGATGATGTACTGGTCATGACCTTCCAATATTTTATCAACGGAACTCCTGCGCTGTGCTCCCATCTGATTCCGGAGGATATGTCCGCAAAGCTGTTTGAAGAATTTGAAGAAAATAAAAATTGTCCAGAACTTCTCAAACCGTGGCTTCAAAAACTGGCTGTCTCCAACTGCTCCATGCTTTTTAATATCCGGACTGCTTTCCGCCTTTTTAACCGGATTGCAATGTGCCCTGCCCTGCAAAATAATAACGACAATGAATCTTATCTGTATGGTTTTGAGCAGATGGCTTCTGAATATCTGCATTTTTCCGATCTGCTGAATAAGCTGAGCGCTTCAATCCATACCCAGGTGCCTCCGGAAACCGGATCCTTCGGCTCCGGCAGCTTTTTCGCTATTTTAACCTACTTAAATACACATTATTCAGAGGATATTTCCCTGAAAAAAATTTCAGAAGAATTTCACCTGAATTCATCCTATGTCAGCCAGCTGATCAAAAGTGAAACAGGCCTTACCTACACGCAGTATGTGACTGAACTGCGCATCGGCAAGGCCCGTGAACTATTAAAAACAACCGATATGTCCCTTTCGGAAATCAGCGAAGCCGTCGGATTTAACGACTATTTCTATTTTATTAAAAAATTCAAAAAAGAAACCGGCGTTACTCCCGGCAAATACGCCGATAGCTGAACTATCTTTGACACTCCTCTGATGCATCTTTTTTATCGAATGATCACCGAGTCCGCCATCAGAAAAACGCCAGACATCCCATGATAACATGCCCATTCCGGCTGGACTTTTCTGTTCTTTGCACGGACTCTGATATAGCGGACCTTTTGTCCGACCGGGAGTACGATGTCCATCCTTTCTATCTCATGTCTTCCCGGCCGGTCGGGGATTTCTTTTTCCGAAATCGCAGAAAGCGCCTCCTTCGACTCCCCGCCCCAAAGCCCCACTCTTTCCGGATAAATGATACCGGAACGATGATGGCTTAAAAATCCAATCCTTACCATATCTATATGGCGGCTTTCCGACAATGTCACGATAAAATCAATATCCTCCAGCGTTCCAAGCCATCTGCCGTCCTGATAGTCGAGAGACCCTCTTTTCCCGTCCAACAGATCTCTTATCCCTTCCCTGTTAAATACCCTTCTCGGATCAAACATCGTATTGCTTTCAATATTCTCCGGCAAAATACCGAAAAAAATCCTGCACTCCGCCGTTTCGCTCTCTGAAAATCCTTCCCTGAAAGCCTTTGCACGGATCACGGTGTCCTCAGTCACCATGAACGGATTTTCATAGAGGAGGCTGCCGCAGTCCGGTTCGCTGCCGTCCAGCGTATAAAATACCTTGCCTTCCGCCTCAATGCTGCATACCGCAGTCTGCCCGACAGCCATCACTCTGTCGCCCCCGGGGAATTTCGGTTTTGCTGCCGGATAGCTTCTCTTTTTTTCGGAACCTTTCCGAAGATATGCCGGAATATAGGAATCTGTTTCATCCGGATGCTTCAAATACTCCTCCGCAAAACAGCAATCCCCTGTTTCCTCCCCTTCCTGGACCAGCCTCAGAACAATCCTGTTCTGCTGCGGGAAGATACAGAGCCTTCCCTCCGGATCTGTACCGACCTCTCCGCATTCTGCAATAAGACGGTATTCAAAACCCTCGTGCTCTAATATCAGAACTCTGCCCTCATGACGCTTTAATACCGGCAGTTCGGTAAATCGAAACGCTGCCGGACCGGTCAGAAACATCCGCTCTTCTTCAAATACGATTTTCTGCGTACCTTCCCGGGTCTCCCATATCACCTCGGAAGAAACCGCTTCTCCTCCCGTCTCCGGTTCCATACTCCGCATCAGGACAGGATCTCCGGTCAACGATTCAAAATTCTTTCCTATCAGCTCGACTTTTGGACGATGTCCCTGTTTTTTCCAGGAATGGGCATCCATCAGCGGAAGCGCATCAAAAACGCTTCCTTTTTGCGTAAGCGGCTTTTCCAGATATCTGGAAGGGTACCGCTGGTCATAGACAAACCAGTCCCTGATGAACAGCTTTCCCTCCTGCCAGAGAAGCCCTGCCCGATAATAACGGGAGCAATACCAGAATGCCTGACAGCCGGAAGCTTCCCTCCAGTCGCGGGATGCCTGAAAGGTTGCCGGA